>Ga0207703_10000072_pt1 | contig 120727 bp, 106 predicted proteins | sample KBSSwiS12_FD_184304 | JGI IMG/M metagenome (GOLD analysis project Ga0207703, IMG submission 184304) | Switchgrass rhizosphere microbial communities from Kellogg Biological Station, Michigan, USA - KBS Switchgrass S1-2 (SPAdes) (version 2) | ecosystem: Host-associated > Plants > Roots >...
CGATCGCCACCTCGCGGATGGAAATCGACCAGGCCCGCCTGCTGACGATGTACGCGGCGTGGAAGATGGACACCGAGGGCAAGCGCGCCGCCCGCCAGTCGATCTCGGCGATCAAGATCGTCGCCGCCAACATGGTGATGGAGGTGCTCGACCGGGCGATCCAGATCCACGGCTCGCTCGGCATGACCGACGACACCCCTCTCGCCGCCCTCTGGCGCTTCAGCCGCATGCTGCGCCTCGCCGACGGCCCCGACGAGGTCCACAAGATGGTCCTCGCCCGCCGCGAGCTGAACCGCTGGTCAAAGCGCGCCGAAGCCGAGGCGGCCGGAGAGCAGCCAGAGCCCAAGCACGCCCCGCGGCCGATCTGAGCAAAGAAAGGGCCGGGCTTTCGCCCGGCCCTTTTTGAGAGGGAGCCGATCGGGTCAGTTGAAGATGACCATGAAAGCCTCGTCTGCGATCGCACCCGAGTCGTCGTAGGTCTCCACACGGGCACCGACGTTGCTGTCCGTGCAGGCTGACCCGATGTCGTTCGGGGCGACCCCCGCCGAGATCTCACCGGTTTCGAAGTTGAGCAGCGTCGTCACGGCGTTCTTCGGCGTGAAGCTCAGGCCATGGAAGCAGTACTCCCCGGTACCGGAATGCGAGACATTCGCTGAAGTGATGTTCTTCGATAGTGACGCATCCACCGTGCCATTCGCGTTGACTTTCGCGTAGGCGACTGCTGAACCCGCGGCACCGGTTTCGCCCTTCGAGCCGGTTGCGCCTTTTTCGCCCTTCGGGCCTGCGGGCAGCTGACCTTCCTTGAAGTCAGAGGCCCTGAGCGAGTGGTCCTTCACTTTGGCGCTGTTGACGGCGTTCTTCTTGATCTGCTTAGAGCCGACGCTGTTCTTCGGCAATTGCGTGGCGGCGAAAGCGGCGCCGCCGCCGATCACGAGAAAGACTGCAAGGGTCGACATCACGTTCGCGTACGTGAGTCGTTGGCGTAGCTGCTTCAAGGGGCTCTCCTAGAGTCGTGGGATGGATTGTGGGGAACTCCGTCCCAGTGGACAGGTAGGCAGGACACTCGCAGGCGCCGAGGGCATCGTCAAGGGGTTTAAACCGGTTGTCCCGCTCGCGATCCAGCGACGAAGAAGTCGAGCTGGGAGAGATCGCGGCCGGAGCGCTCGCGCAGCTCCGTATTGGTGGGGAAAGCCGGGAGCCAGATTGGCGGGCTGGCCGAGGGCGACCGGGTCCTCGCCTGTCGCGAGTCACGCTGTAACACCCGAGCCAGGGTGGCTATCTCCACCCTGGCTCGGTAGACAAAGGGGATTAGCTCAAACCCCGTTGTTCGCTGCGATGCTGCCTAGCTTGATCGCAGTGATCTTGATCTCCTTGACGAAGGCGAGATCACCAGAATTGCTGTGATAGCACTGGATCGAGACGCTTCCGCCACCCGAAAAGGTGTGCAAGAGCTGCATGGCAAAGATCGCACGGAACGAGTCCCCAGCAACGGCGTGGCCCAGATAGTCGTCCGCGTAGTCGCTATCGCCCTCGGCACTCAGCGTGCATTTCGTGTAGTCCTCGGTGGCACTCTCGGAATCGGCGACCAGCTTCGCCTGGATCGCGTACGAACCGGCCGGGAGACTGCCCAGCGTCGCCACAGTGAGAGGCGTCAAGGACGTATGGGTCCCGAGTTCGATCGTATCGTCGTGGAAGACGCCGTACGCAGTCGATGGTCCAGCCGGACCTGCGGCGCCCGCCGGACCGGTTGCGCCGGTTTTACCGGTTTTACCCCGTTTGCCTCGCGGACCGCGCTTCGCTTTTTGTTTCTTGCTGATCGAAGCTTGCTGTGAGTTGTTGGACTGGGCGGCCGCTGAGCTGGCCCCAACCACGGCGACGAGCAACGCGACACAGGCCGCAATCGTCGTCAGTCTCAGCAGTGAATGTTTGGGCATTTCTCCTCCAATTGGAATCAGGAGAGGAGATCCGGCCCTCCCCGTTCGCCGATCGCTGCCGAACATCGCGACTCGAGGCCACGAAAGCCGGTGGCGATGCGAGCAACCTACTTCAAGGCGATGACGTCAGCAGACCTTTGACCGACAAATTCTGGGTATTCAGACGCCCCGCTGCTCGGCCTCATCTGCCGCTTCGGCAAGCCGCTCGACCAAGCGGGCGAAGTGTTCTATGCCCGGATCGACCTTGCCGTATTGGCCGGCGGCGTAGCGGGCGTAGACGCCCTCGAGGATGATCGCCAGCTTCCAGTAGCCGAGCGCTACGAAGAAGTCGAGCTGGGAGAGATCGCGGCCGGAGCGCTCGGCGTAACGCTCGCGCAGCTCCGCGCGGGTTGGGAAGCCGGGCGCCAGGTTGGCGGGCATCCCGAGGGCGATCGGCTCCTCGCCGTCCTCGCCGCGGTCGGGCCAGTAGACCATCAGCAGGCCGACGTCGGCGAGCGGGTCGCCGAGGGTGCAGAGCTCCCAGTCGACCACCGCTGCCACCTCGCCGGCCGGGGTGAGGATCATGTTGTCGAGCCGGTAGTCGCCGTGGACGATCGTCGCCGGCCCCTGCTCGGGAATGCGCGCCTCGAGACGCTCGTGCACCGCATCGATCGCCGGCAGCTCACGCGTCTTCGACTTCTCCCACTGGCCTTGCCAGCGGTGCAACTGGCGGGCGACGTAGTCCTCCTTGCGACCGAGGTCGCCGAGCCCGGCGGCGTCCGGGTCGACGGCATGGATGTCGACCAGGGTGTCGGCGACGCGCTCGCCGATCGCCCGCCGGTCGGCCTCATCGGGGAACGCTTCCGCCTCAGCCAACCCGCGCAGGATCGGGCCCTCGACGAACTCCATCACGTAGAACGGCGCGCCGTTGACGCTCTCGTCCTCGCACAGCCCGACGACCGGCGCTACGGGGACCGAGGTCGGCCCCAGCGCCGAGACGACCTTGTGCTCGCGCCCCATGTCGTGGGCCGAGCCAAGCCGCTTGCCGAGCGGCGGCCGGCGCAATGCCCAGCGCCGGCCGGAGGCATCGCTGACGCCGTAGGTGAGGTTGGAGTGGCCGCCGGAGATCCGCTCGAAGGAGAGCGGCAACTCGACTCCCTCGACGTGCTCCCCGAACCAGGCCTCGACCCCGGCCCGGTCGATCCCCTCCGGCGCCGCCGCAATGCCGTCGTGGGTGCCTGTAGCCTCGTCGCCCATCGGCTCGCAAGCATATTCACGACGACGATTCCGACTCAACCCGTCGCTCGCCAACCGCCTGACGATCGGGTTCGCGATCGCCTTTGCGGTGCTGACCGGCTTGGCGGTGATCGGCGTCGCCCGCTTCCTGCAGCAACGCCAGGACTACGAGAACGCCACCGCCCGCTCCTACCAACGCGAGATCGTCGCCCGCAACCGGCTCGCGCAGGGAAGGCACCCCGCCGCGGCAAGGGCTGCCGTGATCTCCCAGCAGCGACGGAGGCAGGAACTCCGCGACGAAATCTCCAGCGAGACTCGCGACACGGCACTGCTGGTCGGGGCGGGGCTGATCGCCGGCCTGACCGGGGCGGCGCTGCTCTTTACCGGGCTGATCTCCTCGATGCGCCGCCCGCTCGAGGACCTCGTCGATGCGTCGGGCCGGTTGGCCGGCGGGGACCTCGACACCCGGGTGAAAGTCGGCGGCCTTTCGGAGACGGCCACGCTCGGCGGCGCCTTCAACGAGATGGCCGAAGAGCTGCAGCGCCGCGCCGGAGAACGCGACCAGCTCGACCGAATGAAAGACGAGTTCGTCCTCACCGCATCGCACGAGCTGCGCAGCCCGCTCACCTCCGTACAGGGATTCGCCGAGCTGCTGTTGCTGGAGCGCGAGAAGCTCACCCCGAAGCAAGCGGAGACGGTCGAGGTGATCCTCGACAACACCCGCCACCTGGTCCGCTTGCTGAACGACCTGCTCGACCTCGCCCGCAGCGACGCCGGAAGGCTGACGATCCGCCCGGAGCAGACCGGCGCAACGGGGCTGATCGAAGACGCCGTGCGGACGATGCGGGCGCAGCTCGACGCCCGCGGGCAGGAGCTGAGCCTGGAGATCGAGCCCGATCTACCTCAGATCGAAGCCGATCGGGACCGGATTCGCCAAGTACTGGTGAATCTGCTTACGAATGCGAACGAGTATTGCCCGCAAGGAGCGAAAATCGGGGTGAAGGCGCGTCGCGTCGATGCCGAAGTCGAGATAGACGTGATCGACGACGGACCGGGCATACCCGAGCAGCAACTGGAGCACATCTTCGAACGCTTCTCGCGCGGCGACGCCGGCGAGACTCAGCGGGTGGGCGGCACCGGCCTCGGCTTGGCGATCTCGAAATCGCTGATCGACCTGCACGGGGGCACGATCGGCGCCGAGTCGACTCCCGGCGAGGGCTCCACCTTCCGCATCCGCCTACCGACAATAGCCTCCAACCGGGTAGAGGCAATCTGATGGCCAAGATCCTCATAGCGGACGACTCCGAGACCATCCTGCTCCTTCTGCGCACGCGCTTGGAGATGGAGGGGCACGAGGTCGCGACTGCGGTCGACGGCCAAGGAGTCGTCGACAAGGTGGACGCAGCCAACCCGCCGGACATCCTCCTGCTCGACGCGATGATGCCCGGCAAATCCGGCATCGACGCCCTGCGGGAGCTCCGCGCAGCCGGAGTCGAGACCCCCGTCCTGATCGTCAGCGCCCACACCGAAGGCGACAACGGCACCGACCACGCCGACCTCGCAATCGACGGCTACATCAGCAAGCCAATCGACTTCGAAGCCCTATTCGCCAAGATCGCCGAGCTAGCCGACTAAACGCCGCTACGACTTGGCGATCTCCAGGCGGATCTCCTTGCCCTTCAGCTTCGTCCCGTCGAGGAACTCGACCGTGCGGTCGGCCTGATCGGGGTCGACCTCGACGAAGGAGAAGCGGTGCAGGACGCGGATGTCGTGGATCGCCTCCTCGGGCAGCACGGCGCCCTCGCGCAACGCCCAGCGCAGGTCCTCCTCCTCGATGCCGCTGCGTTCGCCACGGTTGACGAAGAGCTTGACCGACTTGCCGTTGTCCGTCTTCTCGACGGGCGCCTCGGGCTTGGAATCCTCGCCGGCATCCTCTTCGACCGCCTCGGCTTTGTCGGGGTCGGTGGGCACTGCCTTGGCGCGCTCGCGACGGCGCGGGCGCGGCGCGTGCTCGATCCGCTCCTCCGGGCTCTCCCACTCGCCGATCGAGGTTTTCACGTCGCGCTCGATCCGCTCGATCTCGTCGCGCTGGGCGGGCGTGACGAAGGTGATCGCGCGGCCGGTGCGCCCGACGCGGCCGGTGCGCCCGATTCGGTGCACGTAGACCTCCGAGGAAGCGGGGACGTCGTAGTTGATCACGTGGGTGACGTGCTCGATGTCGAGCCCGCGGGCGGCGATGTCGGTGGCGACCAGCAGCCGCACGCGGTGGTCCTTGAAGGCGATCATCACGCCGTCGCGTGAGCCCTGGCTCATGTCGCCGTGCAACGCCTTGACGTCGAGGCCTTTGTCCTTCAGCGTCTTCTCCAGCTTCGAGGCGCCGATTTTGGTCCGGCAGAAGATGATCGCCTGCTCCGGTTCCTCCGTCTTCAGCAGCTCGACCAGGCGCGGCGCCTTCTCGTTCGCCGGGACCTCGACGAAGGCCTGTGCGATCGCGTCAACCGTCAGCTGTTTCGGCGTGATTTTGATCGTCGTCGGGTCGTACATGTAGCTCTCGGCGAGCCGTTTGACCGGCGGCGGCATCGTCGCCGAGAAGAGCGCCGTCTGGCGCCCGCTCGGGCACATCCGGAGGATTTTCTCGACGTCCTCGATGAAGCCGAGGTCGAGCATCTCGTCGGCCTCGTCGAGGACGATGTAGCGGGCCGCGGTGAGGACCAGCGAACGGCGCCCCATCAGATCCATCATCCGCCCCACCGTGGCGACGACGACGTGGGCGCCGGCGCGCAGCTGCGCCTGCTGCGATTTGATCGGCGCGCCGCCGAAGACGGCGACGATCTCGACGTCGAGGTGCTCGGCGTAGGCGCGCAGCGCCTGGGTCACCTGGATGCAGAGCTCGCGGGTCGGGGTGAGCACGACCGCCTGCACCTCGTCGACGGCGGGGTCGACGTACTGGAGCAGAGGCAGGCCGAAGGCGGCGGTCTTGCCGGTCCCGGTCTGCGCCTGGCCGATCACGTCGTGGCCGCCGAGCAGCTCGGGGATCGCTTTCTCCTGGATCGGGCTGGGCTCCTCGTAGCCGAGCTCGTCCAGTGCCTGCTGGATCCCCGGCGCCAGCCCCAGGTCCTTGAAGCCGCTCACTTGGACGGGTCCAGAAGGAGCTTGCCGCTGGTGCGTCGGGCGATCAGGTCTTCGTGGGCGCGGGCGGCCTCGGAGAGCGGGTAGACCTCGCCGACGTTGACCTCGAGCTTGCCGGCGGCGACAGCCTCGAGCAGCTCACCGACCATCGGGCCGACCTCCTGCGGTCGCATCATCAGATGGACGAGCCAGAAGCCGATCACCGCCTTGGAGCCCCGCAACAGGGCCGCGGTGGAAACCTCGCGCTGCTCGCGCGAGGCGATGCCGAAGACGACCATGCGTCCGAGCGGGGCCAACGCCGAGAGCTCGGCGTCGAAGGCGTCGCCGCCGCTCATGTGAAGCACCGCGTCGACCCGCTTGCCGTCGTTGGCGGCGAGGATCGCCTCCTTCAAGTCTGCGCTGCGGGAGTCGACGGTGGCGTCGGCGCCGAGCCGTTCGACCAGCTCCCGCTTCTCCTCGCTGGAGGCGAGGCCGATCACCTTCGCCCCGGCCTGCTTGCCGAGCTGCACCGCGAGCGAGCCGGTGCCGCCGGCGGCAGCCTCGACCAGCAGCGTCTCGCCGGGCTCGATCCGCGCGCAGCGCCGCACCAGCGCCATCGCGGTGATGCCCTGCAAAAGCAGCGCCGCGGCCTGGTCGTCGTCGACGCCGTCGGGGACGGGCACGAGCATCGCCTCGGGCACGACGATCTTCTCCGCGTAGCCGCCCGTTCCGAGAACCGCCGCCACCCGCTTGCCGTCGGGGGTGCGCCCACTGACCTCCCCACCGGGAATCAGCGGCAGCGACTGCTCAGCCAGATAGTCGTTCCGGGTCGCATGCGTATCGGCAAAGTTGATCCCCGAACGCGCAACCTCGACCACAACCTGCCCCTCGCCGGCCTCGGGATCGGGAAGCTCGACAACTTCAAGCTTCTCCGGCCCACCGAACTCCTGTATCTGAATCGCCTTCAAGGCGGAGAACCATAGTCGGCCCTGGAAATGGGGGGACAGGGGTCTCTTGGAGGTGCCTCGCGAAGCGGCGCACCGGCGAGTGATTCATGCGGCGAAGCCGCACAGACATAGTGAGCGAAGCCGAAGGCGAAGCGAACCTAGGCACCCTCCGAGAGACCCCTGTCCCCCGATACCCTGCCGCCCAATGTCCCTCACCGTAGTCGGCTCAATCGCCTTCGACTCAGTAAAGACCCCGTTCGGGGAGCGCGATCGTATGCTGGGCGGCGCCGCAGTCCACTTCTCGCTCGCCGCCAGCTTCTTCACCGAGGTGCGCCCGGTCGGCCCGGTCGGCGACGACTTCGGCGCCGCCGAGTTCGAGGTGCTGGAAGGTCGCGGTGTGCAGACCGATGACATCGAGCGGGTCGAGGGCGGGCAATCGTTCTTCTGGCGCGGTCGCTACGAGTACGACCTCAACGTCGCCCACACCGAGGACACCCAGCTCGGCGTCTTCGGCGAGTTCGAGCCAAAGCTCTCCGCCGAGTCGAAGGCGGCCGACACCCTCTTCCTCGCCAACATCCAGCCGGACCTGCAGCGCCAGGTCCGCGCCCAGTGCGACAGCGCGCGCTTCTGCGGGCTGGACTCGATGAACCTCTGGATCGATACCGCCAAGGACTCTTTGCTGGCCGCAATCGCCGAGGTCGACTGCCTGATCCTCAACGACGCCGAGATCCGCCAGCTGACCGGCGAGTCGAACCTGGCCCGCGCCGCCCGCGCCGCGATGGAGCTCGGCCCGAGCGCGGTCGTCGCCAAGCAGGGCGAGTACGGCGCCGCCCTCTTCACCCGCGACCGCTTCTTCGCGCTGCCCGGCATCCCGCTCGACGACGTGCGCGACCCGACCGGCGCCGGCGACAGCTTCGCCGGCGGCTTCCTCGGCTACCTCGACGGTTGCGACGGCGAGCTCGACGAGGCGAGCCTGCGACGGGCGATGGGCTACGGCACCGTGCTCGCCTCCTTCAACGTCGAGGATTTCGGCACCGAGAGGGTCGCCCGGCTGGCTCGCGAGGAGATCGACGAGCGCTTCGCGACGCTGCACGAGATGACCCAGTTCGAGCCCTTGCCCGTGCGTTAACGAGTCGAAACGTCCGAACTGCGAAAATAGTCGCCTCGATGGCAGGCGACTCCCTCAGCGTCACAGACAACCGCACCGGCAAGACCTACGAGCTGCCTATCACCGACGGCACGGTCCGCGCCATGGACCTGCGCCAGATCAAAGTCGACGAGGACGAATTCGGGATGCTGGCCTACGACCCGGCCTTCACCAACACGGCCTCCTGCCGCTCGGCGATCACCTTCATCGACGGCGAGGCCGGGATCCTCGAACACCGCGGCTACTCGATCGAGCAGCTCTGCGAGCGCTCCAGCTTCCTCGAGGTCGCCTACCTGCTGATCTTCGGCGAGCTGCCGACCGGGCCCCAGCTCGACCGCTGGACCTACGACATCGTCCACCACACCTTCGTCCACGAGGACCTCAAGCAGTTCTTCGAGGGCTTCCGCTACGACGCCCACCCGATGGGGATGCTGTTGGCCGGGGTCGGCGCACTCTCGACCTTCTACCCCGACGCCAAGCACACCGAAGACCCCGAAGAGCGCTACATGGCAGCGGTGCGGCTGATTGCCAAGGTGCCGACGCTGGCCGCCTTCTCCTACCGCCACAACATGGGCCTGCCCTACGTCTACCCGGACAACGACCTCAACTTCGCCGAGAACTTCCTCTCGATGATGTTCAAGAAGACCGAAGCCAAGCACGTGCCGAAGCCGGCCCTCTCGAAGGCGCTCGACGTGCTCTTCATCCTCCACGCCGACCACGAACAGAACTGCTCGACCAACGCCGTGCGCGGCGTCGGCTCCTCCGACGTGGACCCGTACTCGGCGGTGGCGGCCGGGGTCGCGGCGCTCTACGGCCCGCTGCACGGCGGCGCCAACGAGGCGGTGCTGCGGATGCTGCGGCGGATCGGCTCGGTCGACAACATCCCCGGCTTCCTCGAGCGGGTGAAAAACCGCGAAGAGAAACTGATGGGCTTCGGCCACCGTGTCTACAAGAACTACGACCCGCGGGCGCGGATCATCCAGCAGCACATGGAGGAGGTCTTCGAGGCGACCGAGTACAACGCGATCGTCGAGATCGCCCGTGAGCTGGAGAAGCAGGCGCTCGACGACGAGTACTTCACCTCGCGCAAGCTCTACCCCAACGTCGACTTCTACTCGGGAATCATCTACGAGGCGCTGGAGATCCCGGCCGAGATGTTCACCGTGATCTTCGCGATCCCCCGCACCGCGGGCTGGGTCGCGCAGTGGATGGAGATGAAGGACGACTCCGAGCAGAAAATCGCCCGGCCGCGGCAGATCTACACCGGCGAGCGTGAGCGCGACTACGTCGCCATCGACGATCGGGATGGGCCGGAGAAAATCGTCGGGCCTCCGGCGCGCAGGCCGAAACGGCCGCGGCGCGGCGCGTAGTAAGAGAGGGATCGGGGGTCACTCCCCGGGCGCTGCCTTTTTCGCCTTGCGGCCCGCCTCTCTCGCCGACCGGTCTGTGCGAAAAAGAGACCGCCGCGCCCGGCGAGCGACCCCCGATCCCTCTCGAGCAAACGCATACGCTTGTCGCGTGAGCTGGAAGTTGACGATTCGCCACGGTTCTGACGTCGAGCACGAGAGCTTTGGGGAGCTGGGTGAAGCTGTCGCGGCGATGCGTGAGCGGGCCTTGGCTATTCGCGCCGAGGGGCCGGCTAAGCCGATCTCCTCGCTGCGGGACTTCGGGCCCGAACAGCAGGTTCACGCTCGGCTGCAGATCGCCGGCAAGGGGCTGTTTCGCAAGCCGGTCGCGGGCATCGACGTGCGCGGTGACGGGACCTTCATGCCCTTTCGGGGCGGAGTGACCCGCGAGGAGCTCGACCCGGCGAACCACGAGACGCCGTTCGACCTGGTCCGCGAGACTCTCGAAGCATGAGCGAGAGCGAGATCCCCAAGGGCAGCTACGCCGCCGGGCGGCGCGTGAAGCTGCCCGCCGGTGCCGAAGCCCCCTACGTCGTCTTCATCAACGGCGTCGAGCAGCGCGAGGAGGCCGACTACAACGTCCGCGCCGGCGAGATCGTCTTCACCCGCGAGATCGTCAAGGAGAAGGTCGGCACCGTCCGCTGGCTGGCGATGTACCTCGGCCTCTTCGGCACCTACCGCAAGAACGAGACGATCGACCTGCAGTTCCAGCGAGGCGGCAAGACCGAGCTGCTCTCGGACCTGGCCGTCGGTTCTTGATCTGTTAGATCAAAGAACTTGATTAATCAGTGACTTGGCGCTATTGCTCTTGGCAACGCCTGCCCGCAAGGAGGGCGGGTGACAGCGAAAGGAACTGACGTGAACACCCATAGCATCAGACAACTCGGTCTCGCCCTGCTCGCGATCCTCGCCTTTGGTGGAATCGCCGCCTCCTCGGCGTTCGCCGTCGAAGACAAATTCCACTCCTCGGTCGAACCGACCGTGATGACAGCCGCGAGCGAGCAGACGACCGTGTTCGGATTCGACGCCGGCCAATTCAAAGTCGAATGCAAAAAAGCGACCCTGTCTGGAACATTCAAAACGAAAACGGTGGCGGAATTTGAAACGTTCCCGACATTCAAAGAATGCGCCAACGGGATCTACGATCGTGATGAATGCGTAATCCGCCTTACCGGCAGGACACCGGTCAAAGACGCCGTGATCGAACTCGGCTGTCCCGGGACCAACGCAATGACCTTCACAACCGAAATCTGCAACTTCCACATCACGCCGCAGAGCATGGAAGGCGTCACCTACACCAACGGCAAAGAGGAAACGACCCAGAAAAAAGACGTGACAATCAAATTTACAGTCACGGGCTTCACCTATGAAAAAGTAGCGGTGACCACCAACGGCTGCAACGGCTTCGGTGGGGCCGGCGTGGCCCACGATGGAACGATAACCGGTGCCTTCACAGCGACAGGCTACGAAGACATCGGGGGTGCCGTCGAAAACGGCGACGAATTCAAAGAGGGTGCAGTCGTCGACTTCTTCGTCGAATAGCGACTGATGCACGGGAGGGGTCGGTGAGCGCCGGCCCCTCCATCCTTTACTTGAAGACGTAGAGCAAGACGAAGGCGGTGATCGCGAACACGGCTACGCCTGCGATCAGGGGCCTGTCCTCGGCGACTATCGCGGCGGTGGAGCGATCGTCGGCGCGGTCGTAGATCAGGTAGAGGTAGCGGAAGATGCAGTAGAGGACCGGCGGGATCGTCCACATCATCTTGTTGCCGATGATCGGCGAGTTGACGGCGTAGATCGAGTAGCTGATCACGGTCCCGGTGGTGACCATCGCGACCATCTGGTCGAGGAAGGGCAGTGAGTAGTGCTCGAGCACCGGGCGGCTGCTGGTGCCCTGGTGCAGCTCGGAGACCGCCTCCTGGCGGCGCTTGGTCACGCCGAGGAAGAGGGCGACCATGCCGGTGCAGAGCAGCAGCCATTCCGAGGCGTGGGCGTCGACGGCGACAGCGCCGGCGGCGACGCGCAGGATGAACAGCCCGGCGAGCGTCATCACGTCGATGATCACGATCTGCTTGAGGCCGAGGCTGTAGGCCACCTGGGCGATCCCGTAGCCGACGACCATCAGCCCGACTTCCCAGTTGACGGTGGCGAACGCCAGCGCGACCGCGAACGCCGCCAGCAGCGGCGCGATCGTCTTGGCGGTCCGCTCTGAGAGCTCCCCCGCGGCCAAGGGGCGGAAGCGCTTCTTGGGGTGCTTGCGGTCGAGCTCGACGTCGATCAGGTCGTTGACGTAGTAGCCGGCGCTGGATATCCCGCAGAAGGCGACGAAGGTGAGGAACGCCTCCAGCACGTCGTGGGAATGGTTGAACTTGCCGGAGAAAAGCAGGCCGGCGAAGACGAAGGTGTTCTTGATCCACTCCTGCGGCCGCCCGGTCTTGATCGCCGCCCGCAGCGGCGAACGCCGCGGCACGACGGGTTCGGCCGCCGGTTGCGGTGGGATCGTCGGGTGCTCTGAGGTAATCGTTTCCATGGCGGACGCGGGGACGGACGTGCCTACCCGGTAGGCGGGTCGCGACAGGGTACCGCCGCGAGGCGGTCATCTCTTCGCTACGGGTCGATGAGAACGCCGGGATTCAGCATCCCCGCGGGATCCAGCTCTGCCTTGGCGGCCCGTAGCGCGGCGGCGAAGGGGGCCGGACGCTGGCGGTCGTACCAGGGGCGATGGTCGCGACCGACCGCGTGGTGGTGGGTGATCGTGCCGCCGCCCTCGATCACCGCCTCCCCGGCAGCCGCCTTGATCTCGTCCCACTGCTCGACCTCGCCTCCGCGCAGCGCGGGCGCCATCACCGTGAAGTAGGGCGCCGGCCCGTCGGGGTAGACGTGGGTGAAGCGGCAGCTGACCCGTGGCGCGCCGGCGCCGTCCGCGGGCACATCGCAGACCTCGGCGACCTTGGCGCGGACCGCCTCCATCGTCGTCGCGTGGAAGTCCTCGAAGCGGTCCCAGGTGATCGCCGTCTCGAAGGTCTCCGAGAGCACCCCGCAAGCAACAAAGGTGTCGCGCAGGTAAGGCGCCAAGAGGAACGCTGAGCGCCATGCGCCCACCGCGCCCCCATCCTCACCGTCGGTGGGCCGTTTCCGGTCGCTATGCGTCCGCTTTCGGCCCGTCGGCGGGGTGCTGGGGATGCCGCCGTGGGCTTGGGCAATTTCGAGGGCCAGGTCCATTGGGGCGTCCACGGGATGGTGGGCCGACTCGAAGCCGAGCACCAGCAGGCTCTTCTCACCGCTGCCCGCGCCGGTCATGCCCGCCTCAGTCGCATCGAGCAGCCGGCAGTTGCTCGGGTAGAGGCCCGACTGGGAGATCTCGCGCACGGCGCCCGCGGCAGCGAGGAAGTCGTCGAACTCGACCCCGCAGGAGCTCTTGAACTCTGGCCGCGGTCGCACCCGCATCCAGGCCTCGCCGATCACGCCGAGGATTCCCTCTGAGCCGATCAGCGCCCGGTCCGGCGACGGTCCCGCTCCCGAGCCCGGCAGCCGCCGGCTCTCCCAGGTCCCGCGCGGCGTGATCGCCCGCACCGACTCGACCAAGTCGTCGATGTGGGTGTAGAGGGTGGCGAAGTGCCCGCCCGCCCGGGTGGCGATCCAACCACCCAAGGTCGCGTACTCGAACGACTGCGGAAAGTGGCGCAAGGTCAAGCCGTGCTCGCGCAGCTGCTCCTCCAGCACTGGTCCCGTAGCCCCGGCCTGGATCCGCGCCGCCATCGACTCCGCATCGACCTCGAGCACCCGATCCAGCCGCCGCAGGTCCAGCGAGACGAACGGCCGATCCCCCAACCGCCCCTCGATCCCGCCGACCACGCTCGTCCCACCGCCAAAGGGAATGACCGCAGCCCCCTCGGCCTCACACCAGGAGAGCACCGTCTCGATCTCCGACTCGTCCTTGGGCAGAGCGACGAGATCGGGCGGGTTCGCGAAGTCCCCCCGAAACCCCCGCACGACATCCCGATAAGCCTTCCCCAACGCCCGTGAAACCCGCTCGTACTTCTCGTCGGTGAACAGGTCGCCAAAGCCGTCCGGCGCCTTCAACCGAGCTGCCCGAATCTCGACTCGATCCAGCGGAATGGGCTCCTCTACCTCGCCACCAAAGCCAAAGCGCTCCTTGATCCCTCGCGCCGCCTCGACCAGCTCCTTCTCAGAAGGCGCCTGATCCTCAAACCCCCACCCCCAATGCTTGAGCCTGCGCTCGCTCACAGGCCGAACCATCGCAGGCCAGGAGAGGGCGGGGGTGTCATCCCGTCCAGCGGCGTCCTCTTTTTCGCCCACCGGCTACGGGCGACAGCAACAAAACTCCCCTGCGAAAAACCCAGCGGACGGGATGACACCCCCGCCCTCGCCCCGTCTACCAGTGCACGCCTTTCATCAAATGAGCGAAAGCAACAGCCTCGGTAGTAGGAGCCCGATCCGGCGCCTCGTCCCCTTTGCCCTTCGCAGCCTGCGACTCAGGAAACAGCTTGAAGGCCGTGTTGAGGATTTTGTCGCTGACCGTCGGAGCGACCGCGTAGAGCAGCTCGCCGAAGGTGCCCATCCGGGTCGCCACCTTCTTCGGCTTGGCGATCATCGCCCCGGCGATCATCTCGGCGGCCTCCTCGGGCGTGATCGCCGGGAACATGTCGTACATCCGCGTCGGCGCGATCATCGGCGTCCGCACCAGCGGCATGTAGATCGTCGTGATGTCGACGCCGTCGTCGAACACCTCGGAGGCAATCACCCGGCTGAAGGCGTCGAGCGCCGACTTCGAGGCGACGTAGGCGGAAAAGCGCGGCGGGTTGGTCTGGGCGCCGATCGAGCTGATGTTGATGATGTGGCCCGACTTGCGCGCCTGCATCGAGGGCAGCAGGGCCAGGATCAGCCGCAGCGCGCCGAAGTAGTTGATCTGCATCGTCCGCTCGTAGTCGTGGAAGCGGTCGTAGGAGAGCTTCACCGAGCGCCGGATCGAGCGGCCCGCGTTGTTGACGAGGATGTCTACCTGGCCGTGGTAGGCAAGCACCTCCTCGGCCATCCGCTCGACGTCCTCGACGTCGGACATGTCGCAGCGGTGGATGTGGGCCACCCCGCCGGCTGTCTCGATCTCCCGTTTCGTCTCCTCCAGCTTGTCGACCGAGCGGGCGACGAGCAGCACGGTCGCGCCGGCGTCGGCCGCCTTGACCGCCGCCGCCTTGCCGATTCCCGAGGAGGCGCCGGTGATCAGCACCACCTTGCCGCGCACCGCCGCCGAGAGCGAGCGGTCCTTGAACAGGTCCGGGTCGAGGTTGCGCTCCCAGTAGTCCCAGACCCGGGCGGCGTAGCTCTCCAGCGGCGGCACCTCGATCCCCGAGCCGGCGAGCGCCGCCTCCGCCTCGGTCGAATCGAAGTGGGTGGGATAGCTGACGTAGCTGAGCACGCCGGCCGGGATGCCGACCTGGTTCAGCGCCACCTTCGCCGCCCGCTTCGCCGGCGGGAAGAACTTCAAGCCCGTGCGGACCAGGCCGGCGGCCGGGTCGGTGATGCCGGAGTCGAGCTGCAGCGCCGCCTGCGGCGCGTCTGCCGCCCGGGCGAAGAGGTTGAGGACCTCGCCCGCGGTCTTCGGCCTCGGGTCGGTGAGGCTGAAGGCACGACCGTCGAGCCCCGGCTCGTGGGCGATATGGTCGATCGCCGCGGCGACGTAGTCGACCGGGACGATGTTGATCTCTCCCCCCTCGATGCCGACGGTGGGCAGCCAGGACGGCAAGACCCGCCGTGCCTGCTGCAGCAGCTTGAACATGTAATAGGGGCCGTCGATCTTGTCGATCTCGCCGCTGCGCGAGTCGCCGACGACGATCCCCGGCCGGTAGACCCGCCAGGGCCGACTGCATTGCTCGCGCACGACCCGCTCGGACTCGTGCTTGGTGCGGAAGTAGGGGTGGGTGTCGAGGTCTTCGGCCTCCTCGAACATGTCCTCGGTCCAGGTGCCCTTGTAGAGGCCGGCCGCGGCGATCGAGCTGATCTGGTGGAAGCAACCCGCTTCGATCGCGCCGGCCAGCTCAACCGCGTGGCGAGTGCCCTCGACGTTGGCGACCTCCTGGGCCTCGGCGCCCGCCGCCATGTCGTAGATCGCGGCGAGGTGGAAGAAGTGGTCGACGTCGCCGCGCAGCGTCACCAGGTCCTCCTCGGAGACGCCGAGGCCGGGCTGGGCAAGGTCGCCGGCGATCGGCACCACCCGCGCTCCATCGGCTCCCCAGGCGGTCCGCAGCTCCTCCAGGCGCCCGCGCGAGCCCGCCCGGACCAGCGCGTAAACCGTCCCCTCGCGCTGCAAGAGTCTGGCCACGAGGTTGCGACCGATGAACCCGGTGGCGCCGGTGACGAAGTAGTTCATCGCTCTTTCATACACTCAATCTGCGAATGGCGCAAACGGCGACCGTCCAGATCCAGATGCCCGAGATGGGCGAGTCGGTCACCGAGGGCATCGTTCTCGAATGGCACGTCGCCGAGGGCGACTTCGTCAACGAGGGCGACACGGTGGTCGAGGTCTCGACCGACAAGGTCGACGCAGAGGTCCCTGCGCCGGCCAGCGGCGTCATTACGAAGCTGATCGCGTCGGTTGACGACGAGGTGCCGGTGGGGGCGCCGTTGGCTGAGATGGAGCCTGGCGAGGGTTCCGATGGCGGCAATGGAACGGCCGAGGGTTCTGAGGCTTCAGCCGCGGGTCCTGTCGCGGGGGAAGGGGGGGCGCTGCGGGCGGATGGGCCGTCCTCGACCCCCCCTTCCCCCGCGCCACCCACGGGTGGGACGTCTGGGAACGGCGGCGGTGCCAACGCCGGCAACGGAGTTCGGGCGACTCCCGTCGCACGACGAGTAGCCGCGGATAACGGCGTCGACCTTGCTTCGGTAGATGGAAGTGGGCACGGGAGCAAGGTGACCAAGGACGATGTGCTTGCTGCTGCCAATGGCGGTGGAGCTGCGGGGCCCGTCAGTGGCGAGGCGAAAGCTTTGCGGGGGCCGGCCGCGATGTTGGCTCAGGCTATGGGCGAGAGTCGGGAGGTTCCTACTGCCACGTCGTTCCGGACGGTTGCGGTCGACACGCTCGATGCGAAGCGCAAGGCGTTGAATGGGCAGTTGAAAGAGCGCGGGCTGAAGGTCTCCTTCACCCACCTGATCGCCTGGGCGATCGTGCAGGCGGCGAAGGAATGGCCGGTGATGGTGCGCAGCTTCGAGGAGCGCGAGGGCAAGCCCTTCGCGATCGAGAACGGCCCGGTCAACCTCGGCATCGCCGTCGACATCGAGCGCAAGGACGGCTCGCGCAGCCTGATGGTGCCGGCGATCAAGGGTGCCAGTGGGCTCGACTTCGCCGCCTTCCACGCCTACTACGAGGACTTGATCACGAAGACGCGTGAGAGCAAGCTCACCGCCGACGACTTCCTCGGCACCAACATCTCCCTGACCAACCCGGGCGGGATCGGGACCGTCGCCTCGGTGCCGCGCGTGATGAAGGGGCAGAGCGCGATCATCGCCGCCGGCGCGATCGCCTACCCGCCCGAGTGGGCCCACGCCTCACCGGAGCGGCTGCGCCAGCTCGGCGTCTCCAAAACGATGACCCTCACCTCGACCTACGACCACCGGGTGATCCAGGGGGCGGAGTCCGGCGCCTTCCTGAAACGGATCGACCAGCTGCTCGAAGGCGAAGACGGCTTCTACGAGACGGTCGCCGGCGACCTCGGCATCGATGCCGCGCCGCTCGCCGCCGCGCACCCGGCCTCCGCTTCCGCCCCGCCGCTGGGCGCCGCGCAAACGCCGGCGACCCCGGGCGCGCCGGACGAGGAGCTGCTCGGCGCGGTGCAGGCGGCCACCTCGCTGCTCAAGGGCTACCGCACCCACGGCCACCTCGCCGCCCGCCTCGACCCGCTTGGGCGCGAGCCGGTTGGCGACCCCGCGATCCAGCCCGAGAGCCTCAACCTGACGCCGGAGCTGATGGCCCGGGTGCCGGCCTCGATCCTGCGCATCGGCGTCCCCGGCGAGACCCTGCTCGACGTCCTGCCACGGATGCGCGAGGCCTACTGCGGCTCGATCGCCTACCAGTTCGAGCACCTCTCCTCGCACCAGCAGCGGACCTGGTTGCGCGAGATGGTCGAGACCGGCGCCCACCGCCAACCGCTCGACGATGACGAGAAACGCCGCCTGCTGGGCAGGCTGATCGACGTCTTCGAGTTTGAGCGCTTCGTCGAGAAAGCGTATTTGGGCCAGAAGATCTTCACGATCGAGGGGCTCGACGTGATCGTGCCGATGCTCGACGAGCTGGTCACCCTCGCCGGCCGCGCCGGCGCCGAGGAGGTCGCCTTCGGCATGGCCCACCGCGGGCGCCTCGCCGTTCTCGCCCACAACCTGGGCCGTTCGGTCGAGTCGATCCTGGCCGAGTTCGAGGGCTCCAAGCAGATCGAGCAGGTCAAGGCCGTCGCGGCGATTCCCCACGGCGGCACCGGCGACGTCAAGTACCACTACGGCCACCAGGGGATCTACGAGACCCACGAGGGCGAGAAGGTCGCCGTGCGGCTCTTCCCCAACCCGAGCCACCTCGAGTTCGTCGACCCGGTGGTCGAGGGCGCGACCCGCTTCCTCCAGTCGGAGATCGACGGGGCGAAGCTCACGCACGAACCGAAGCACGCGGTGCCGGTGCTGCTCCACGGCGACGCCGCCTTCCCGGGCCAGGGAGTCGTCGCCGAGACGCTCAACCTGCAAGCCCTGCGCGGCTACACCACCGGCGGCACGATCCACATCATCCAGGACAACCAGGTGGGCTTCACCACCGACCCCGAGGACGCCCGCTCGACCCCTTACGCCGCCGACATGGCGAAGGGGTTCAACGTGCCGATCGTCCACGTCAACGCCGACGACGTCGAGGCCTGCTCCTCGGCGATCCGCTTGGCGATGGCCTATCGCGAGCGCTGGGGGCGCGACATCGTCATCGACGTGATCGGCTACCGCCGCTTCGGCCACAACGAGACCGACGAGCCCGCCTACACCCAGCCGGCGATCGCGGCCAAGATCAAAGCCCACCCGCCGGTCTCCGAGATCTACGCCGAGAAGCTGATCGAGGACGGGACGATCGCCCGCGAGGACGTCGAGCGGGCGCGCCAGGAGCGCCACGACGAGATGTCGGCGGCGTTGAAGGACCTGCGCAAGAAGATGGAGCTGGGCGAGTACGAAGACCCGACCGTGACCACCTCGAGCACCGGAGAACTCGACCGCAGCGCCAGCCCGCCGGTCGAAACGACGGTCCCGGCAGAGAAGCTGACCGAGCTGAACGAAGCGCTGCTCGAGGTGCCGGACAGCTTCACGATCCACCGCAAGCTGCGCAAACCGCTCGGCAACCGAGGCCAGGCGCTCGCCGAGGGCGGAATCGAGTTCGGCCATGCCGAGGCGCTCGCCTTCTCGTCGCTGCTGACCGAGGGCGTCCACATCCGCCTCACCGGCCAGGACACCGAGCGCGGCACCTTCTCGCATCGCCACCTCGTCCTCCACGACGAGAAGACCGGCCTCCCCTACTGCCCGATGCAGAATCTCGACGACGCCAAAGCCCCCTTCGAGCTCTACAACAGCCCGCTCTCGGAGATCGCCTGCCTCGGCTTCGAGTACGGCTACTCGGCGACGACCCCGGACGCCCTGGTCCTCTGGGAGGCCCAGTTCGGCGACTTCGCCAACGCCGGCCAGGTGATCATCGACAGCTTCATCGTCTCGGGCGAGGCGAAGTGGGGACAGACCAGCCGCCTCACGCTGCTGCTCCCGCACGGTTACGAGGGCTCGGGCCCGGAGCACTCGAGCGCCCGCATCGAGCGCTTCATGGCGTTGGCGGCGGAGGGCAACATCCGCATCGCCAATCCCAGCAGCGCCGCGCAGTACTTCCACCTGCTGCGCCGCCAGGCGCTGATCCGCAAGCCGCGGCCGATGATCGTCTTCACCCCGAAGGGTCTGCTGCGGCTCGACCGCGCCGCGGCGACCGTCGATCAGCTGACCAGCGGCCAGTTCCACTTCATCCTCGACGACCCCGCCGCGGCCGAGCGCCGCGAGAAGATCGAGCGACTCGTGCTCTGCACCGGCAAGGTCTACTGGGACATCGACGCCAGCGAGCGGCGCGAAACGGCCGAGAACGTGGCGATCGCCCGGGTCGAGCTGCTCTACCCGTTCGCCAAGGAACAGCTCAGCGAGCTGATCGCCTCCTACCCCAACCTGAAAGAGATCGTCTGGGCGCAGGAGGAGCCGCGCAACATGGGCTGCTGGAAGGTGATGTCTCGACGCCTCCCCGACCTGATGCCCGAGGGCGTCGAGCTCGGCTACGTCGGCCGGCCGACCCGGGCCAGCCCGGGAGAGGGCTACTCGATCGCCCACGCGCGCGAGCAGGAGCGGATCGTGCTCACCGCGCTCACCCCCGGCGCCTGATGCGCAAGCCGGTTCCCGGCCCGCTGTTCGCCCGGGTGAAGGTCCTCTCCTGGATCGAGCTGGCGATCTTCACCGCGCTGATCGTCTTCTGGCTCGTACCGGGCTTCGAAACCGAGACGATGATCTTTGGTTGGGCGCACGGCCTCGGCTTCGTCGTCCTCTGCATCGTCATCTGGTTTGCCTGCATCAGGCGTGAGGCCCCCTACACTCTGCTCGCCGCGACCCTCACTCCCGTCGGTCCGGTGGGCAGCGTGATCGGGATCGAGTTGATCGAACGGCGTGGCTGGGGTATCGGGGATTCTCCGCAAAAAGTCGGGGAAAATCCCGTAGATCCGCTCAAGATGCCTTGACCTCAGCGCTCGCAGGCGCTATAGCTAGACAGTGACTGTTCGTCTCGAACAGTCCCGTTCGAGTGAACAGAGCGCGTCGGCATCCCTCCCTGGCTACCGACGCATAGGTGCAGTGAGGGTCGCGCGGACCCCCTGCCTCCCGCGGCCCTCCTGCGCCGCCTTGCCGGAACTCAGACAGAGACTTACCCCCGCAGGCTCCTCAACACCGTCTGCAAAATTCCACCGTTCTTGTAGTACACAACCTCGTTTGGGGTGTCGAGCCGAACGGTTGCCTCGAACTCGGTGTCGCCGGCGGTAACCGTGACGGTCTTGGCCTCGCCGCCCTCGAGATCGCCGGCGTCGATCGTCTCCTCACCGCTCAGGCCGAGGGACTCGATCGACTCGCCGGCGGGGAACTGCAGCGGCAGGACGCCCATGCCGATCAGGTTCGAGCGGTGTATGCGCTCGAAGGACTCGGCGATCACCGCGCGCACGCCGAGCAGCTTCGTCCCCTTCGCCGCCCAATCTCGCGAGGAGCCCGAGCCGTACTCCTTGCCCGCGAGGACGACCAGCGGCACGCCTTCCTCCGCGTAGGCCATCGCCGCCTCGAAGATCGTCGTCTCCTCGCCCCCGGGGAAGCGGCGGGTGAAGCCACCTGCCCGCTCGACCAGGAGGTTGCGCAGGCGGATGTTGGCGAAGGTGCCACGAATCATCACCTCGTGGTTGCCCCGCCGCGAACCGTAGGAGTTGAAGTCGCGAGGCTCCACTCCCTGCTCGATCAACCACTGCCCGGCCGGGCTCGCTTTCTTGATCGCGCCGGCGGGCGAGATGTGATCGGTCGTGATCGAGTCGCCGAGCAGGGCCAGCACACGGGCCCCGACGATCGGCTCCACCGGGGCCGGCTCGGCCGGCATTCCCTCGAAGAAGGACGGTTTGCGCACGTAGGTCGAGTCGGGCCAGGTGTAACGGTCGCCCTCAGGCACCTCGACCGCCTTCCAGGTCTCGTCCCCCTCCAACACGCCGCCGTAGTTGCGGGTGAACATCTCCGAGGCGATCGAGCGGCCGACGAGCTCCTTGATCTCGGTGGGGTCGGGCCAGACGTCGCGCAGGTAGACCGGCTCGCCCTCGTCGTCCTCGCCCAGCGGCTCGGTGGTCAGGTCGAGGTCCATGCGGCCCGCCAGCGCGTAGGCGACGACCAGGGGTGGGCTGGCCAGGTAGTTCGCCTTGACGTCCTGGTTGATGCGGCCCTCGAAGTTGCGATTTCCCGACAGCACCGCGCAGACCGCCAAGTCGTTCTTCTCGACCGCGGCCGAGATCTCCGCCGGCAGCGGCCCCGAGTTGCCGATGCAGGTCGTGCAGCCGTAACCGACCAGGTTGAACTCGAGCTGGTCCAAGTACTCGGTCAGCCCGGCTTTGTCGAGGTAGTCGGTGACGACCGTCGAGCCCGGCGCCAGTGACGTCTTCACCCAGGGCTTGCGTTTCAGGCCCCGCTGCACCGCGTTGCGGGCGAGCAGGCCGGCGCCGATCATCACCGAGGGGTTGGAGGTGTTGGTGCAACTGGTGATCGCCGCGATCACGACCCGGCCGTGGTCGAGCTCCACCCTCGTACCGTCCTCGAGCGTCACCTCGATCTCGTCACCGCTGCCCTTGCCGATCGTCGCGCTGACACCGCCGCTCAAAGCCGGTCGCGGCCTGCCGCGCTCGTCGTCGTGATCCTCGGCGGGCGGATCGGAGGCCGGGAAGGACTCGTCGCCGGCCTCGTCGACACCGTTGCCCATCTGCTCGGCGGCCTCGGGGTCGAACTCCTCCATCGCCTCGAGGAAGGCCTCCTTCGCCTCGTCCAACGGCACCCGGTCCTGGGGACGCTTCGGCCCGGCGATGCTCGGCACGACCTCGCCGAGGTCCAGCTCCAGCGTCGCCGAGAAGACCGGATCCTCCGAGTCGGCCTCGACGAACATCCCCTGCGCGCGGGCGTAGGAGTCGACCAGCTCGAGCGTCTCGGTCGGGCGCCCGGTCAGCTCGAGGTAGCGCAGCGTCTCGGCATCGATTGGGAAGATCGCGCAGGTCGATCCGAACTCCGGCGACATGTTGCCGATCGTCGCCCGGTCGGCGAGCCCGAGCGTGGCCAGGCCGGGGCCGTAGAACTCGACGAGCTTGGAGACGACTCCGTGCGCACGCAGCATCTCGGTCACGGTCAGGACCAGGTCGGTCGCGGTGGCCCCCTGCGGCAGCTCGCCGCCGAGCTTGAAGCCGACGACCTGCGGCAGCAGCATCGAGACCGGCTGGCCCAGCATCGCCGCCTCGGCCTCGATCCCGCCGACCCCCCAGCCGAGCACGCCGAGGCCGTTGACCATCGTCGTGTGCGAGTCGGTGCCGACCAGGGTGTCGGGGTAGGCCTGCAGCGTCCCGCCACGCTCGGAGCTGTAGACGACCTGGGAGATGTGCTCGAGGTTGACCTGGTGGCAGATGCCGGTCGCCGGCGGCACGACGCTGAAGTTGTCGAAGGCCTCGCGACCCCACTTGAGGAAGGAGTAGCGCTCGCGGTTGCGTTCGAACTCGCGCTCGGCGTTGACCGCGAAGGCGCGCTCGTTGCCGAAGGCGTCGACCTGGACCGAGTGGTCGATCACCAGGTCGACGTCGACCAGCGGGTTGATCTTCTCCGGGTCGCCGCCGATCTCGGCCATCGCGTCGCGCATCGCGGCCAGGTCGACCACGGCCGGGACACCGGTGAAGTCCTGCATCAGCACCCGTGCCGGCTGGTAGGGAATCTCGGCGTTGGGCTCGGCCGCCGCGTCCCAGCTCGCTATCGCCTCCACATCTGACGCAGTGGCCGAAACCCCGTCCTCCAGCCGCAACACGTTCTCCAGCAGCACCTTGATCGAGTAGGGCAGGCGGGCGACGTCGAAGCGGGCCTGCAGGGCATCGAGGCGGTAGATCTCGTAGGAGCGGCCGCTGACGTCGAAGGTCGAACGGGCGCCGAAGGAGTCGAGGCTGGTCACAACTCCATCCTAGGCAACGCGGGAAGCGGTCAGCGCTTGTCCAACTGCCCTTTGGCGACCGTGGCGGCGGCTTTTTGACCCTGCTCGCCGCTGGCGATCTTGACCGAGATTCCGGGGCTGGTCAGAGCGAAGTGAGCTAGGAAGCGCTGTTGCGGTGGTGCCACGGTTATCTCAACCTTGTTCTTCTCAATTGCCTTGACCACTGCGGCGGACACCTGCGCCGGGGTACCCGTGCCGAGGCCTGGAATTGGCGGGGCCCCCGAATCCGCGTACATGCCCGCCTCGCGGATCGTTCCCGGCGAGACGATCGAGACGCCGATGCCGAGCGGGTCGAGGTCGGCGCGGAGGCCGAGGGCGAAGCCGCGCAGGCCGAACTTGGTCGCGTTGTAGATCGAGGAAAGCGGCGTCGCCGACTTGCCCGAGAGCGAAGAGATGAAGACCATGTGGCCGGAGCCGCGTTCCAGCATCCCCGGCTCGAGCGCGCGGGCGAGCAGGATCGGCGCCTCGAGGTTGACGCGCAGGGTCCCGGTGAGCTGCTCGGGGCTGTAGTCGGGCAGTCGCCCCGTGCCCGGCAGGCCGGCGTTGGCGACGAGGATGTCGACTTCCCCCGCTTCGGCGGCGAGCTTCTCCGCGGCACCGGGGCCGGCGAGGTCCGTGGGGACCACCTCGTGGCCCTCACCGGGGAGATCCGCCGCCATCGCTTCCAGGGCCTCGCCCTTGCGACCGCTGAGGATCAGCTTCGCCCCACGCCCGGCGAGCGCCGTGGCGATCGCGCGGCCGAGGCCGCCGGTGGCGCCGGTGAGCAGGGCTGTCCGACCTGAAAGTTCCATCCCAGGGCTGCAAGCTAACAGCCGGCCCGTCGAGAGGAATTTGGGATGAATGTGCGAAGGGCCACAAAATGTTTGTTTTCTATGAGCATCCGCCGGGGCGATCGGCTACACTGCCCGCCGTTCCGAACAACCGAAACGCCGAGTCCCGCAAGCCACCTGGCGACGCGGGAGCGGGGGAACCACGTTTTCGGGGCTAACCCGTCCGACATAGGACGGGGGCGCAGGCTCCTATCAGCGCCAGCCCGACAGCTAACCCCGTAGGCCGACGAAGGAGATCGGTTTGCCTAAGAACAGCTCAAAGCTCAAGGCGGGGTTAGTCGCAATTGCGGCGCTGGCCATCCTTGCCTTCGTACCATCAGGCGCCAGCGCCAACTGCGGTGGTGGCGGTCTGACGCCTGCCGAAGTCGATATCTGCACCCCCACGCCGAAAGCGCGACTGCTGCCGAACGGCATGCTGATCCCGCCAAAAGCGGCTCCCGCCCGGGTCAAGGCCGTGATCGCGGCCGCCAACCGGATCCGCACCAAGCCCTACATCTGGGGCGGTGGCCACGGCCGCTGGTGGGACCGGGGCTATGACTGCTCAGGCTCGGTCAGCTACGCATTGCACGGCGGAGAATTCCTCGAAAGCCCGCTTCCTTCAGGCCCGATGGAGAGCTGGGGCTTGGAAGGCGAAGGGCGCTGGATTACGGTCTACGCCAATGCCGGTCACGCCTACGCGGTGATCGCCGGCTATCGCTGGGACACCGCCGGCGACTCGGAAGGCACCGGCCCGCGTTGGCACGAAGAACTTCTCGACAACGCCGGCTTCATAGCCCGCCACCCGGCCGGCTTCTAAACACTTCGGGGCAGGGGTGTCCCGTACGCCGCCTCGGCCAACTGGCCGGGGCGGCTTTGTCCTTGACCTCCTGAACTACTCGGATAACGTCATGGTGTAGCTACTCCACCTGACATCCGCCTTACTGGCCTCACCAAGCACTACGGCGAGGTTAGGGCGGTTGCGGGCATCGACCTGGAGATCGAGGCCGGCGAGTTCTTCACCTTGCTCGGCCCCTCGGGTTCGGGCAAGACGACGACGCTGCGGATGATCGCCGGCTTCGAGGACCAGAGCAGCGGCACGATCGAGTTGGCCGGGCGGGACATGACCGGGGTCCCCCCGTACGACCGAGCGGTCAACACGGTCTTCCAAGACTACGCGCTGTTTCCCCACATGACGGTCGGCGAGAACGTCGCCTATGGCCTGCGCATCGCCGGCGTCGCCAAGGTCGAACGGGCACGGCGGCGCGACGAGGCGCTGGAGATGGTCCGCCTGCCCGGCTACGGCGAGCGCAAACCGGCCGAGCTCTCGGGCGGCCAGCGCCAGCGCGTCGCCCTGGCCCGCGCGATCGTCAACCGGCCCCGGGTCCTGCTGCTCGACGAGCCGCTGGGCGCGCTCGACCTGAAGTTGCGCGAGCAGATGCAGAGCGAGCTGAAGACGATCCAGGGCGACGTCGGCATCACCTTCGTCTACGTCACCCACGACCAGGACGAGGCGTTGACGATGAGCAACCGGATCGCAGTATTCAACGAGGGCAGGATCGAGCAGGTCAGTGCGCCGGTCGAGCTCTACGAGCAGCCTCAGACCGAGTTCGTCGCCGGCTTCGTCGGCGTCTCCAACCTGATCGAGCGCGACGGCTCGCGCTTCACGATCCGGCCGGAGAAGATCCAACTGCTCGATAGCGCCACAACGCCAAACGGCCTGCGCACCGAACGCGGCCGAATCGCCGAGGTCGCCTACGCGGGGATGGTGACCCGCTACACGGTCGCCCTCGAAGCGGGCGGAGAGCTTCAACTCGTACGTCAGAACGTGGAAGGCGCCTCGAGTGAAGCGCCTTCCGAGCAGGGCAGGGAGGTGCTTGTTGGCTGGCGTCCGGAGCACACGGTCGCTGTCCGTGGCAAATCGAAAACAGAGGAGGATCCACCGTGAGGACTCAGGACGCACATCCGGTACGGACGGCGTGGCTCGTGGTCGCAAGTCTGCTCGCCTTCATGCTGCTGATCGCCGGCTGCGGAAGCAGCAGCAGCAACAGCAGCTCGGGCGGCGAAGAACTGACCAAGCTCGGCAAGGGAGAGGGTGAAGTGAACCTGATCTCCTGGGCCGGCTACGTCGAACCGGAATGGACCAAGCCATTCGAACAGAAGACGGGCTGCAAAGTCAACGACAAGGTCGCCGGCACCTCCGACGAAATGGTGTCGCTGATGCGCACCGGGCAGTACGACGGTGTCTCGGCCTCCGGCAACGCCTCCGCCCGCCTCGTCGACGGCGGCGATGTCGCCCCGGTCAACGTCAGCCTCGTCCCCAACTACAAGACGATCTTCAGCGACCTCAAGAACCAGCCCTACAACACGTTCGACGGCACCCACTACGGCATCCCACACGGCCGTGGCGCAAACCTGCTGATGTGGAACACCGAAGACGTCAAGCCGGCACCCACCTCCTGGGGCGTAATCCTCAATCCGAAAGAAGCGGCCAAGTACAAGGGCAAGATCAGCGCCTATGACGACCCGATCTACATCGCCGATGCCGCCGTCTACCTGAAGGCGCACCAGCCGGATCTGGGCATCGAAAACCCCTACGAGCTGAACGAAGAACAGTTCGAAGCGGCGGTGAACCTGCTCAAGGAACAGCGCCCCTACGTCGGCGAATACTGGTCGGAAGCGGCAAAGCAGATCCAGGCCTTCGCCGGCGGCGACAGCCAGGTCGGCACGACCTGGCAGTACCAGTACTTCGAATTGGAAGGGGCCGGCAAGCCGGTCGCGGCAAGCCCGGCGAGCCAGGGCTTCCTGCCCTCCGAGGGCGCGACCGGATGGTCGGACACCTGGATGATCAGCTCCGAAGCCAAGCACCCGAATTGCATGTACATGTGGATGAACTGGATCGTCTCCCCGCAGGCGAACGCCGAAGTGGCGGAATTCTTCGGCGAGGCGCCGGCCCAGAGCCTGGCCTGCGAACACACCGCGGAGAAGGACTTCTGCGCCAAATACCACGCCGAAAACCCGGCCTTCTGGAAACGCGTCTACTACTGGGAAACGCCACTGGCCGATTGCGGCAACGGCGAAGAAGACTGTAAGGACTACAACGACTGGGTCCAGGCCTGGACCTCGATCAAGGGTTGAGCAGGCGGCTCTCAACCTTCTTCAACGGGCGCCCCCGCCTCCAGGTGGGGGCGCTCTTGGCCGGCCCGGTCGGCTGGCTGGTTATCGGCTACCTGGGCTCGCTCGCCGTCCTGCTGATCGCGGGGTTCTGGACGGTCGACCCGCTCAGCGGCGAAGTCGTCCAGGGCTTCAGTCTCGAAAACTTCGAAACGCTCGTCAACGAACCCGTCTACCGCGACATCGTCGGCAGGACGGTGCTGATCGCGGCGCTCGTCACCGTCACCGACGCCCTCCTCGCCTTCCCGATCGCCTTCTACATGGCGAAGGTGGCGAGCCGCCGCGGCAAGGCGATCCTCGTCGTCGCGATCCTCGTGCCGCTCTGGTCCAGCTACCTGGTCAAGGTGCTCTCCTGGCGGACGATGCTCTCCAGCGAAGGGGTGATCGACTGGGTGCTGAAGCCCTTCGGCCTGCACGGGCCGGGATATGGCAACACCGCCGTCTGGCTGGTGATGAGCTACCTCTGGCTGCCGTACATGATCCTGCCGATCTACGCCGGGCTCGAGCGCATCCCCAACTCGCTGATCAGCGCCTCTGAGGACCTCGGCGCCTCGCCGTTCACGACCTTCCGGCGGGTGATCCTGCCGCTCGCCTTCCCCGCCGTGATCGCCGGCTCGATCTTCACCTTTGCCCTGACCCTCGGCGACTACATCACCCCGCGCCTGGTCTCGAACAACCAGTTCATCGGCAACGTGATCTTCAACAACATCTCCAACAACCTGCCGCTCGCCTCTGCCCTCGCGCTCGTCCCGATCGTGGTGATGGTCGCCTACCTGATGGTCGCCCGCAAGCTGGGCGCCTTCGAGCACATCTAGGGCGGTGGGCAGATGAGACTCTCGCGTAGATCGGCACTCCTCCTCCGCCTTGGCGTCGGCGTCGGGCTGGCCTTCATCTACGTGCCGCTGCTCGTGCTCGCGATCTACGCCTTCAACGCGAGCAACATCCTCGAATGGCCGCCCCCCGGCCTGACCCTCGACTGGTTCCCGAAGGCGATCGAAAACGAATTCGCCCGCGAAGCCTTCGTCACCTCGCTCAAGGCGGGCGTGGCGGCTACGGCGATCGCGATCGTGCTCGGCACGCTCGCTTCGCTGGCGGTCGCCCGGCATCGCTTCTTCGGTCGCGAGACGATCTCCTTCCTCGTCATCCTGCCGATCGCCCTGCCGGGGATCGTCACCGGCGTAGCCCTCAGCAACACCTTCACCCAGGTGCTCGGCGTCGACCTCAGCCTCTTCACCGTGATCGTCGGCCACGCCACCTTCTGCATCGTCGTCATCTACAACAACGTCGTCGCCCGCCTGCGCCGGGTCTCGACCTCCTTCGAGGAGGCATCGGCCGACCTCGGCGCCCACAGCTGGCAGACGTTTCGCTTCATCACCTTCCCCAGCCTGAGGAGCGCTCTCGGCGCCGGGGCCCTGCTCGCCTTCGGCCTCTCCTTCGACGAGATCATCGTCACCACGTTCACGATCGGCGCCGGCGAAGAAACGCTGCCGATCTGGATCTTCCGCAACCTCTTCCGCCCCAACCAGCTGCCGATCGTCAACGCCGTCGCGGTGATCGTCGTGCTGATCTCGATCGTTCCGGTCTACCTGGCCCACCGCCTCACCCGCGAGGAAGGCGGCGCAGCGACCGCCCGGGGCGGCGGCGCGGTTGAGGCCGAGGCGACGGCTGTGCCGTAGGGGCTAAGCGGGGCGGAACGGGTTCTGCACGCTCACTCCCGCGTAATCCTGACCGTCGCTCAGATCCTCTGAAAGGACGGTCTCGCAGCCCAGGACACGCGCGGCCTCGAGGATCGCGGCATCCCAGTAGGAGATCTGGAAACGCTCCCGTGTCGCAATCGCCATCTCTACGATGCCGGCAGTGATCCCCTGCACGGGAAAGCGCGAAAACGACTCAACCAAACCTGCCGCCCGCTCGTGCGTCAGCCGCCCCGGCCGGTTTTCGCGAGTCGCTTGGACGTAGAACTCCTGCAAAACCTGCGCCGAAAGGCCAATATCTCCCGCGGCGAGAATTCGATTGGCGCACTCGGCCTTCTCGCGCTCCTCTGGGTCGCCGGAGATCGAATAGATCAGGATGTTCGTGTCAACGAACTGCACGGTCGTGCAGCGAGTCCCGATCTATGTTGTGCCGCGCGCTAAACCCCTCGATTTCAGCCTGAATCTGCTTCTGCTGCGCTTCGAGCCGCGAGAACTCGGACTCGCGCTCCTCCAGCGAGCGCAGGTAGTGCGTCACCAGCGCACTGACGGAGCTTCCGTCTTCAGCAGCGCGAACTCGCGCAGAGCGGTAGACGTCCTCCGGAACCGAGACCGTTATATTTTTCATGTGACCCACAGTTACACAGTATCACAGTAAATCGGGGCTACTGACGAGCCAGTCGCTCCGCCTCTTCGGCACCGACGTATGGCGACAGGGTCAACTCGACAAGGTCGGGAAGCAGCGACTCGAGCTCCTCGGTGCGACCTGCGCTGATCTCGCGCACGACCAGCGAGACGATTCCGCCGACCAGCGTCTCCTCGGTCGCCTCGGGTAGCGGGTGCTCGCCGCCATGCTCGGGCCGTCCCGCCTTGAGGATTTCCATCAACCCCTGCATCGAGTCGCGATGGCGAGCGGCGATCTTGCCGCCCGCGGCAACCGGCTCGATCATGCAGAGACGGGCCAGCTCGGGCTCGCCGGCGAGGAAGCGCAGCATCGTCGCCAGCGCCGCGCGGACCTTCTGCGGCCACTCCTCGAAGGCCTCGGCCGCGGCCCGCATCGAGGCGGCGATGTGGTCGGCGACCATCTCGTAGGCGGCGAGGAAGCAGGCTTCCTTGTCATCGAAATGCTCGTAGAAGGTGCGGCGGGAGACCGACGCGGCTTTGGTGATGTTGGCGACGGTGGTCGCGTTGTAGCCACGCTCGGCGACGGTGTCGACCAGCGCCGTGACGATCCGCTCGCGCTGATTCTGGACGATGAACTCGCGCGGCAGTCCGTGGCGGCCGGCAGGCAGGCGCGGCGAGGCCGCTGCCGCCTCTGCCTCATCCGCATTCTTCGCCTTCCCCTTTGCCACGGACCGACGATACCCCAGAGGCGGGCGACTGCGGCGTGCCTAGCGGAGCGGCTGGACCAGCAACTCGTCCTCGGCGGCGCGGGCGCCGAGGTAGGGCATCGTCGCCAGGTAGATCAGCTCGGGGAGGAACTCCTCGCCGCGTTCGATCGAACCCGATTCGACTTTGCCGAGGATCGTGCCGTAGACGGCGCCGGCGGCGATTTCGGCGGTACAGCGGGACATCGGCCGCCCCTCGACCTCGCCGCGGCCGCCGTCGAGGAAGTCGGCGATGCGCCGCACGATCCGGTCGCGGCGGGACTGGGCACCACCGCCGACGCCGTTGACGGAGACGACGAGGAACTGGGCCCGGTCGGAGTCCTCCTGCAGGTAGCGCATCGCCGCCATCCCGGCCGCCCAGATCCGGTCATGCCAAGCCTCGCGCCCGTTGCAAGCGGTGTCGACCCGCGCGCAGAGGTCCTCCATCGCCTCGTCGTGGAGGGCGAGGAAGCAATCCTCGAGGTCGGCGAAGCAGCGATCGAAGTGGGCACGGCTCACCTCGGCGCGCTCGCAGACCGTCGCTATGTCGACCGCGGCAAAGCCATGGGCGGCGACCATCTCGACCATCGCGGCGGCGATCCTCTCGCGCGCTGGATCGCGTCCTCTGCGCTGACCGCTCACATCGTCCTGGCCCTGCTCCCTGCGCTCGCTTCGCCTCTCCGGCAAATCACTAAGCCGCCGCCCGGGCCTGGGCCGCCTCCGCGGCGCGGGCCGCCTCGACCTCCCCGACGTAGGGCGTCAAGGTCACCTGCAGCATCTCCGGCAGCAGACCTTTCAAGTCGTCCACCTGGCCGGCGATGAGGCGTTGGTGCACCAGCCACATCAGACCGCCGACGATCGCGACCTCGAGCCCCTCCGGCAGCCGACTCGCCCGCGGGTTGTGCTCGCGCCCCTCGCGCAGCTTCGGCGCGACGCTCTCCAGCATCGACTGGTAGCGGGCCAACGCCGCCCCACCGGCGGCCTGGCTCTCGACGATGCAGAGCTTCGCCCGCGCTTCCTCGGCGACGACCATCTCCAGGAAGACCTCGAGGCCGGTCGAGACCTGGTCGGTCCAGGACTGCTCCATATCCACCAGCTCGGCGAAGACCTCCCCCGCGGCGGCGACGCTCTCGTCGAAGGCCGCCAGAAAGCACTCTTCCTTGTTGGCGAAGTGCTCGTAGAAGGTGACGAGGGCGACCTTCGCCGTTTTCGCGATCAGCTCGATCGTCGTCTTCTGGTACCCGCGCTCGGCCACTAGCTCGGCGGTCGCGAGCAGCATCCGCTCGCGCTGGTTCTGGGAGACGAAATCGCGCGGGATCAGGTGTCTCCCCGGAGGCAGTTTCGAGAGGCGTTCCGAGAGCGACCGCGAGTCGGCCATTCCAAGACGGTACCAAAACATATATCTGATGTCTACTTTCCTTTTCTACAGAAAACATGACGTTCTAGGCAACTCCGTTTCTAAAAGCTGCTATACCTAGACAAAAGGCTTATGTTTTCGGATATCGACAGCGGCTCGGTAATCGCCTTCCCGGGCCCGCAGGGTCGCCGACCCCCCCGAGAGCGGATCCTCACCGCGATGCTCGTCGTCAGTGGGGAGCTCGGCTTCGAGCAGGTCGCCGTCCGGCACGTGATCGAACGCGCGCAGACCAGCCGCGCGACCTTCTACAAGCACTTCGTCGACCGCGAGGACTGCTTCGCGCAGGCATACGGCGACGCCGGCGAGTGGGTCTACCGGCGCATGATCGGTGCCGCCAAGCGCCAGCCCACCTGGCGCGAGGGCCTGCGCGCTGCGTTGGCCGAGCTGCTCGAGTTCTGCGCCAACCAGCCGGCGATCGCCAAGGCGCTGGTGGTCGAGGTGCACGCGGCAGGCGAGCGGTCGCTCACCCAGCGGCGCGATTTGATGGAGCGCCTCTCCCGCGCACTGGACAGCGCGCGCCGCGAGATCCCCTCTCGCCAAGCTCCACCTCCTATTACGTCTGACTTCATTGTAGGGGCGATCGACACGCTTTTGGCGGCGAAATTGCTCGACGGCGACGCGGCCCGGGCGCCGGAGATGCTCCCGGGCCTGCTCCACTTCGTCGTCATGCAGTACCTCGGCGAGAGCGCCGCCTGGGAGGAGATGGCCGCCGCGCCGCTGGCTACATGGCAGGCGCGTCGCGCGGCGGCCTCCCAGCCCCCGCCGGGTAGATGAGCTCGGCGAGCTGAGCAGCGAGCTCCGGCAGCCGGTCCGTCTTCCCGCCCGCGACCCACTCGGAGACGAGAGCGAGGGCGCCTTCCACCGGGCGCCGCTCCACCTCCATTCCCGTCAGCCTGTCGACGAAGCGCTCGCGCGCGGCGGCGATCGCCGGCACCCCCGCGGCGGCTTCGGCGCCGAGCAGATGAGCGAAGGAGGGCTCTTCGGCGAGGAATCGCAAGATCTCCTCGAGCGCGGCCCGCAGGCTCACCTCGCACCCGCCCCCGCTCTCGCGGGCCGAGTCGGCGAGGTCGCAGACGCAATCGGCGGCCATCTCGTAGGCGGCAAGCAGACAAGCGGGGAGATCTCCGAACAGTTCGTAGATGGTGCCGCGCGAGACCCCGGCCCGGGCCGCCACGTCGGCGACCCTGGTCCGCGCGTACCCTCGCTCGGCCAGCGCCTCCCCCACCGCACCCAACAGCCGCCAGCGCTGGCTCTCGACAACCTGCTCCGGCGGGATGCCGTGTCTCCCGCGCGGCAGCTGGAAGGCGGAGAGCGGTGGAGGGACCCGCCCGCCTTCCACTGCGCAGCTCTTCGGGCTTACTTGGAATGCCGCTTGTGGTGTCCCTTCCGCGCCTTCCCACAGCTCGGCTTCACGACCGGCTTGAAATCGTAGGGAACTCCGTTCTGTCCGTCGAAGACGGCGATTGCCCGGCTGGTCCCGGCGCAGAGATTGCGGCTGTTGACCACAAGCCCCTTCTTGCCGCCCTGCATGTTGAGGATGAATCTGGAGACAGGTGCGTCGGGGACGGTTTCAAAGGAGCTTCTGATGCCTCCTTTGAAGGAGTCGATGCGGCCGACGATGTCGACGTTGACGATTCCGTGCAGCGCGGCGACGAGGTCCGGGAGCTTGTGGTTTGAGGACCTCAGGTATACAGGTCCTTCGACCGGTTCATCCAAGAGAGGCGTGAACGCCCTCGCGTAGCCGTACTGAGCCGCTTTCGGACAACCGCCTCCGGCTCCGCCGTTTGCGGCGTACTGGACCCGGGTGCAGATCGTCCTGATGTGGGCCTGATCGAGGAATGCCGACTGCGGCAGAGTGACGACCGCTTTGCCGATGTTGGCTTCACCGGGTTTGGCGTTGACGACGGCTTTCAAGGCCGGGTGATCGCCTCGCTTGGTGCCGCCGTTGAGGTTGATCGAGAGCCGCGGTTTGAACGGAAGGTTCAGGCAGTTGGCGGCCTGGTAGCGGGTCGCCAGGTCGACCGGGATGTCATCGCTTGGATCGAAGACGTTCACGAAGGCGCCGAAGAGGGTCGATTTCGCGGTCGTCGGTTCGCAGTTGGTCGGGTTGATGATGAAGTCGTTTCGATCGACATAGACACGCAGATCGCGGACTTTCAAGACGATCCCTTTGAGGATGTGGGGGATCGGGTCTGAGTTCTTGCCGTCGACTTCTACTTCGGCGGTCACCGGGTTCAAGGTCAACGCCTCCCTGACGACAACAGTGCCGGCGTCGAAGGGACCGGCGAGGGCCGGCGTGATCGAGATCACCGAGAGCGGATCGCCATGGTAGGGCCCTCCGAGGAAGAGCTTGCCCGGGACGTAGGTCAATGAGTCGCCGACCCCCGCGCCGGCGTAGGTGCGGCCGATCTGGGAGTTGGCGGGACAGCTCGGGCTGGCGAGCTCCTGTCTACCGGTCTTGCCCTTGGCGGCGTTTATCGCCGAATCGGGGCATTTGCTCACTCCGGCCAGCTTGCCCAAGACCCCCGGAGGCAGGATCGCCGAGAACTTGGTCATGTCCTGTTCTCCGTCACGACGGGTCAGCCTCATGTTGAAAGGTGAGTAGGACTTGGCGTTGTTGTTCAGCGAGCCAGCTTCGAAGGAGGGCTTGAACGGGGGAATCCCTCCCGGAGGACAGGGCCCTCCGTTGACTCCCTTGTCGATTTCGAAGCTGGAGTTGGCGAATTTCGGGTTTTCGGGATCAGACCACGGATAGAACTTGGCAACCGTGGTGTATTTGCCGCAGGCAGCCGGTGAGACCAGCGCGGCCCTGGCCCCTTCCTTGAAGTGGAAGGTGAAGTGGCTGAAGGGCAGTTGGGGGATGTTGTCGAGGGTCGCCACCAGCTGGCCGGTCCTCGGATCGGGGATGACTTTCAGCGCTTGTTTGATCAGCACTCCCCTAGCCGCGTTGCGCAGGACCATGTAGAGGGCGACGTCGGTGTCGAAGGGGTTCTCGGCCCCTGGCGTGGTCGTCGTCGGGTTGTCCTGCTGGGCGAGGTAGACGAAGCCGTCGATGCCTTCCTTCAAAAGAGGCGTGTCGACATGCAGAGTCCCGACCTTGGAGTCCGCCGGGCAGCCCTCGCCGTCGATCGTGAAGTTGCCCTCCTTTGCGTACTGCGCAGGCGTGCAGGAGCCGAGGCCTTCGCCCACCGAGGGGTTGATCGTCACGCCTTCGGGCAGCGTGACGACGACTTTCTTGGTCGTCGATTCGGCTCGGGTTTCCGGGTCGGTGAGGCCATTGTTCGGGAAGTCGACGTTGATGTCGAGCCCCGTCCCGGTCTCCCCTTGATCGGTCGAGAGGTGAGTTTCGGTCTTCGGGGTGTAGCTGAGCTTCTTGCAATCGTCGACTCCGGCCGGATTGCCAGCGTTGTCCTCGTTTTGGGCGGTGCCGGAGATGAAGCTGCCGTGGTTCTGCCAGGAGTCGGCGCTGAGCGTGCTCTCCGGCGGCCCCGAGCAGGCGCTCGGCATCGTTATGAAGGCCGTTTTGGTGTGCTCGGTTGGACAGCCGTCGGGGGCGCCAAAGCCGATTGGGAAGGCACACTTGCCGCGGTTGAAGTCGTGACTCGCGTCGGAGGGGCTGCCCCAGAGATCGATCGAGACGCCCGACATTTCGGCAACCTGTGGGATATCGAAGGTGTCGGAGCCAAGCCCGACTTCCCCGTCGGTTCGCAGGTGGCCGAGCAGGTGGATGAAGATGCCGAAGTTGCCGACGTTGAAGGCCAGGCTGGCGGGACGCCCTTGCGGGGGCACCATGTTGTAGATGGCTTGGTTCAAAGCAGCGGTGGCGTATCCAAACACGCTCAGGTTGACTCGAGCGACACCGACCACGGATGCCAGTGGGCAGGCGCTCACGTGGGTTTCAAGGTCCACTTCCTCCAGCTGGGCCTCGGTGCAGCGCACCGGCGTCGCTTCCGGGTTGATCACGAGGCCGACCGGAAGGTCGGCGCTGATGTCGCGCGGATTCTCGGCAGGCGCAGCACCAGGATTGTTGGTGTTGAACTGAGCATTGACACGCATCTGGTAGGGATGGGCGCCCGCGCGGGTCTCGGGAAGCCCGTCGACGCCGGACAGCGAGCTGGAGAGGTACTGCAGGCCGAATGGCGCGGGGGAGGCACTGATCGGCGTCGGGTAGCTCGAGGAGTCGAAGACTTCTTTGCCGCCTTTGTCGTGGCCCGAAACGGTTACTCGGTTGACTTCCGCGGGGCCGGCATCCGGAGCGACGTTGACGGGGACATGCATGCGCAGCTCCTGACCCGGTTTGACGTCGATGTCGCCACCGAGTCCAAAGGCGGTCGACGCGTCGAAGACGCAGATGACCGGCGGTCCCGGTTCGCAGGTATAGGATTCTTCTCCATCATCGAGTCCGCGAAGGTCGGGGAGGGAGCCGCCCGGTTTTGGATTCACAGTCAACCGGGGCGGCAGGAAGTCGGTCACCGTGATCGGTCCTTCGATCGGCACCGAGCCGGTGTTCTTGGCCTGGATGACGTAGATGTTGTCGCCGCTGTTGTCGCCCGGCGCGAAGTTGGTCGGCGAGGTGAGCGAGGTGGTGATCGTCCACGCCCCGGCCGGCGTCGCCGCGCCGGCTGCGGCGGGCAGGCCCAGCACCGGGACGAGGGTCAGGACGAGGGCGAGGAGAGCTCGCTTTGCCGAAATCACTTCGCACCTCCGCGGTTGCTGTGGCGTTTGCTCTGCTTGTGCGCCTTCAGGCAGCTGACCTTCCCTGCCTTGCGGACCTTGCGCTTGCCCTTCGGGCACTTGCGCGCGCTGTGCGCGTGGACGTTGCCCTGGCCCGAGAAGACGGCACTGGCCGCAGTCTGGTCGGGTGGCGGTGCCGGATTTGCCTGGCAAGCAGTCGTGGTGCAGGTGGCCGGCGTCAGTGGGTGCTGGGCGGCGAGTCCCGCCCCCACCCCGACGTCATAGACGTCGTAGAGATCGTCTTCGTCGCCGGGCACGAGCCGTTGGTTGCTGAAGATGAAGACGTGATCGCCGTTGACCGAGGCGTCGCCGAAGTAGGAGGGCGATTCGCCGTCGCCGCCGGAGAGCAGATACAGGCAGCCTCCGTTCTGACTTTCGGATTGACAGGAGCCCGATCCCTTCGCCTCCCACTCATAGACATCGCTGACGCCGTTGGTGTCGGCGGGGACCAGCGCGTCGCGGCTGTCGAAGAAGATCCGGTTGCCGTCGGCGGAGAGGTTGCGGGTCAGGAGAGTGAAGTGAAGGATTCCACGCAAGACGACTCGACCATCGGTCCCTAAGACCGCACTTCCCTGTGGACGCATACCAGTGGGGTTGCAGGAGATGCAGCGCAGCTGGCCTTCGGGAGCGCTGTAGCGGAAGAGCTCTTGGCAAGGCTTCACTTCTTCCGATTCCGCGCAGTGGCCTGGACTCGCCTCGATGTTGTCATATCCCGTGAGGCTCGTGGTCGACGTGAATAGCAGCGTGCGACCGTCGGGGGAAACGCGAGACAGCCTCCTTTCGATGGTATTCCCGTTGACCCGCGGAGTCCAGTTGTACCTCGCGACCCCTTGGTCGTTCCTTACCCTCGCGATGAACGTAATCGTCCCGTTATGGAAAACGTACAGATCGCACTGACCGCTGCCGGAATCACAATTCCCAGATGATGCCCCTGGGGCGAGGGCTCCGTTGGCGGCAAAGTAGACGTAGGAGTCGTCTTTGGAGGTTCCCATGAGGCCCAGCACCGCGGCGCCCTTCACGTCGCTGGGATTGGAGTCGGCGGTAAGGTCGGTCAGCTCACCGCTCGCGGTGTCGTACTGATAGAGGTCTCTGCCTTGGTCGCGACTACCGGACGATGCCCAGTAGAGGTGGGCCGCATCGACGGAGATGGCCTGAGCGTTGACGATGTGATCGATGAAGCTCGGTTCGATCCCCGTGCCGTCGAGGTTGGCACGGCCGATCGTGCCTTCCCCACCGAAACGGTCGGGGTTGGCCCAGTAGATGTGACCTGCGTCGACGGCTACACCCGTCGGGGTGATCGGGTTGTTGCTGGTGCCATGGATGAACACTTGTTCGTCGGTACCGCCACCTACCGGAGCACGGCCGATTAGGCCTTGACTGGGGTTGGCCCAGTAGATGTGACCTGCGTCGACGGCGACCCCGCGGGGCCCGACGATCCCGACGACGGGGACGAAGGCCTGGTTCGGTTCGGTTCCGTCGAGGTTGGCGCGGCCGATGTTCTGCGTTGCTTCCGTCGTGCCAGCGTTCCCCCAGTAGATGTGGGTAGCGTCGACGGCTATTCCCTGCGGGTTGCTGGCGCCGGTGATGAAGCTCTGCTGGACCCCGGTGCCGTCGAGGTTGGCGCGGCCGATCGTGCCGGTCCCGTCGGCGCCGGTGCCGGCGTTGGTCCAGTAGATGAAGGAGCCGTTGACGGCGATGCCCTGCGGTTTGCTGGCGGCGGCGATGAAGCTTGGTTCGATCCCGGTGCCGTCGAGGTTTGCGCGGCCGATCGAGTTCGCTTTCGGTTCGGTCCAGTAGATATGGGAGCCGTCGACGATGACGCCCCCCGCGTTCGTGGGAACGAAGCTCCGTTCGACCACGGTGCCGTCGAGGCCGGCGCGCCCGATAGCCGGATCCTGTCCGGTGTTGGCGTCGTTGGTCAGCTCCTCAGCGGAGGAGAAGAGGACCTTGGAGCCGCTGGGCGTGGAGGCCATCCAGGCGGCCGGCTTGGGACCCAGGGGATCGGTGCCTCCCGGACCGGTGCCATTGGTCTTCTGCGAAGCGGAGATCTGGACCGTGCGGGTGCCGTCTTCGCGCATGTAGAGCTGGCCGGTGCCGCGGGCGGTGAAGAACACCTTGGAGCCGTCAGCGGAGATCGTGTTCTGGGTATAGAGGCCGCTCCTAGCGCCGCCGAATTCGGTGTTCCCGTTGCCATCCCAGCTGTAGGGGCCGGCGAAGGAGCCTTCCGGCGCGACGACGCAGGCGGGACCGCTTTCGTCGTCGCAGCTGGTCGCCGAGCCGGCCGGGATGCGGCCGACGAGGGTGAGGGTGCCGTGGTCGAGCTCGTAGACGTTTTCTTTGCCCGCCAGAGCTTCGGGCAGGAGCTGGGATTCCGATTCGAAGAGCAGGTTCGAGGTATCGTCAGCAAAGTCGGCGAGGGATCCGAAGAGCCTGTTGGGATCGCCTGGTCCGAGCTGGTAGGCGCCGGTGGCGCTGTCGTGCAGGTAGAGGGCCTTGCCGACGTTGCCTGGTCCAGGCCCTATGCCCACTACCGTGGAGAGGTCTTCGTCCCAGCCGAGGACGTTTGCTCCTCCGGTGCCAGGGTCGGTCGGCGGCAGGATTCCGTCAGAGCTCCAACCGCCAGCGCTGCGAGAGGCGATGTAAGGATAGAGGCTGCTGGAGCCGCCGCTGGTCGGCAATCCGCCGGCGACGAAGAAGGTGACCCGATCGCCGCTGGACGATGCCTCGATCATTTCGATTTCGCCCTGGGCATCGGCGCCATGCTTGTCGATCGGCGTCGCCTGCTCGTAGCCACGGCAGTCCGGTAGGTGGGCGCCGAAACCGGTGCGGAACTGTTCGTTGGGACAGGAGCCTGAGGAAGCCGAGACTTCCGGATAGGTGGCGAAGCTGACGTCGCTGCCCTGTGCGGATCCAACGGAGTTGGTGGCGACGAAACGGAAGTGGTAGGCGGTGCCGGGACTGAGGCCACCGACGTGGACGCTGACGAGATGGTCGGTCCTGTCGATGGAGGCGCCGATGGGAGCGCTCTCTGGAGTGCTCTGCCCGTAGGCGTTGGTCGTCCCGTACTCGACGTGGTAGGTGGTTTCGCCGCCCTTGGGGTTGATCTTCGCTTGGAGCGTCGCCTCGCCGGTGCCGACCGACTCGACGAGCTGTTCTTTGACCAGCGGCGCTTCGGCGGCAGAGATGAAGGAGTGGCCGAATCCGTTGGCCGTTCCGACCGCACTGGTGGCAACGAGGCGGTAGCGGTACATCGTCGCGGTTTCGAGTCCGCTGAGGTTGGCGCTGACGGCATGCGGGTTGGAGTCGGCGGGGATCGAACCGGCTGCCGGCACGCAGGGGAATTCCTGCGCCGCGGTGACCGCGGTGAATTCGCTCGCCTGGAACTGGGAGTTTGGGATTGCGTCGAAGTGGCAGTCGGTGAGCGCTTCCCCTTCGGGGATGACCGTGCCGTGCACGGTCGCCGTCGTGGCGGTAATGCCGTCGGCGCCTTCGGTGCTCACCTTGGGGAGGCGCGGGGGCGGCCCGAACACCAGCACCTTGTTTTCGCGTTTGGTGGAGGCGTAGACCTGTTCGGTTGCCTGGTTGATCGCTACGCCGGTGAATTTTCCATTTCCGGCGCCGTACGCTTTGCCGAACTGATAGAGGAGGGTGCCGTCTGCTTCGTAGGCCGAGATGTATTTGTTGTGGACGACGTAGACTTCGTCGGTCGATTGATCGACGGCGACAGATTTGCTGACTTCTGCGTCTGCATCGATCTGGCTCGAGGCGGTGTAGTTGCTCGCGGCGGTGTACTTGGTGGTGCCACCGTTGAAGGCGGCGACGTAGATGTTGTCCTGGGAGTCGATCGCTAGGTCGCAGGGTTCGCCGCCGACCGTGACCGTTTGCAGCAAGATGCCCGCCGGGCTGTACTTCTTGAGGTTGCCTTCGAAGGTTTCGGAGACCCAGACGTCTCCCGACGAGTCGACGGCAACGCCGCAGGCGAAGCTCACGCCGGAGATGGGAAAGCCATCGAGCGCCGCGCCGCTCGAATCGAAGCCAAAGAGTTTGCTTTCGCCGGTGCTCGCGAAGTAGAGGTCGTGAGAGGAGCTGTCAACGCCGATGTCGTCACCGGAGCCGGCGCCGGTGGCGGTCAGCGGGAAGCTACCGCCCAGCGGAGTATGAGTGCCGGCGCTGGGAACGCTGTAGCCGTCGATCTGATTCGATATCTGATCGAGGACATAGAGGCGGTTGTTGCTTTGGTCGAAGGCGAGCTCTTCGGGGCGTAAGAATTCAGTTTCCGAAGTCCCATCACGGCCGAAGGATTCGACCACCGAGCGCTGTTCGATCGCGGAGGCCGAACCCGGAAGAAGGCAGGCTGCCGCCATGAGGGCCACAAGCAGCGCGGCGAGACCGCCTGGACGACGCAGCGACCGGCGGCTCGCACCCCGGTCTGAGTTCGGTCCCGCAGGCGATGCCTTTGCGTGGCTTCTCACGTAGCTCTCTCCTTGTCCCTCGAGTCCTTTGCCGACCGCTTCCCTTAGCGGTCTCCCTGGTGCTCGTTTTTCCCTGTCGATCGCTCTGGAACGTCGCCCGGTCATACCGTTGGCGTTCCTGAGCAGAACGTGGCGAGACTGTAGAGGATGGAGTCTCTAAATGCAAGCAGAGACGTTTGCAAGTGCCTGTAAGCAGCGCAAGTAGCTGCAAAAAAGCAGTAATATGCGCTTCTATCTGGACGAGAAGCTAGGAGGAAGCCCGAGACAGGCGCACTGCCTGCTCTTGCCCGTAGTACGGGGTGAGGAAGAGCCCGAGTAGGTCGCGGGAGAGCTCGACGAGCTCTCCCCCCTCGTCGGCCTTCACCTTGCGCACGATCAGGGCGACGATGCCGCCGAGCAGGCCGTCGGTGACCGCCCGCGAGGGCTCCTCGGTCTCCGGCGGGGGCGGCTTGCCTTCGATCAGGATCGCGAAGAGGCGATCGAGCAGATCGCGGTAGCGGGCGGCGATATCACCGCCCGCGTTCGGTGGGGCGATCAGCAGGAAGCGGGCCAAGTCAGGGTTGGCGGCGAAGACCTCGAGCATCGCGCCGAGCTCGGCGGCGACGCGTGCCGGCCACTCCTCCTCCCCCTCTCCGGCGCCTGTCATCGCTTCCTCGAGCAGGGCGCCGACCTGATCGAAGGTGTCGGAGAAGCACTCCTCCTTGGAGGAGAAGTAGCCGTAGAAGGTGCGGCGCGAGACTCCCGCGGCGGCGGCGATCTGGGTGATCGTCGCCTCATGGAAGCCGTGCTCGGCGACGGCCGCGATCATCCCCGCGGTGAGGCGATCGCGCTGGTTCTTGGCGACGAACTCGCGGCTCAGCCCGTGCCGCCCCGGGGGGAGACGGGCAAGGCCGGGCGCCGAGTCCTCCTCTGCCTGCTTGCCTTTCGCCACGCGAGGACGATAGCGGGAGCCGGGACGCCCCTGCACCGGCGTGACTGCTTTGGGTGCGCGTTTGTCTTGGCGCTTCAACCGCGCTCCACGACCGGCTCGCGACCGGGCTCGGGGGGCAGTGGGATGCTGAGCTCCTCGAGTGCCGCCTCGATACCCAGATAGGGACGCACCGCGAGGAACATCAGTTCGGGCACGAAGTCCTCCGGGCGGGCTCGCGTCCCTTGCCTGAGACGCCTGTTCAGCGGGCCGATGATGCCGCCGATGGCACCCTCGGCCATCGCGCGGGAGACGGACTCCGGCTCCTTGAGCTGCTCGCGTCCGCCGTCGACGAGGTCGACGAAGCGGCTCAGCGTCGCTTCGTGGCGCTCCACCGCGAACTCGCCTGCCGCCATCGTCTCGATCGTCGCGTATCGCGCCTCCCGCGGGTGGGCGCCGACCCAGCGTGCGGCGGCATACGCGGCGGCGCGCAACCCGTCACGCCACCCCTCCACCCCTTCGAAGGCGGTGAAGACCTCGCCCGTGAAGCTCTCTTCGATCTCCTCGTACACCGCGAGGAAGCAGGCCTGCTTGCCGCCGAACAGCCGTCGAAAGGTCCTCCGACTCACCTCCGCCCGCTTGAGCAGCTGCTCGACGGTCGTCGCCCCGTAGCCCTGCTCGACGATCAGCTCGATCATCGCCGTGACGACTCGCCGTCGTCGTTCCTCGGAATCGGGACGCCCGTTGGAGCCGCCGGCGACGGACGGCACCGCTAGACCCTCCCCCTGGTCGACCTGCTTAGGCGGCTGCCGCTGAAGAGTCGTCCCGCTTTGAGGCAGCAAGCAGGCTCGCGGCCTTCTCCCTGCCGACGTAGGGGACGACCGCGATCTCGAGGACATCGGGCAGATAGGCCTCGGCGCCCTCGAACTCGCCTTGGGCGAGGCGCTGTTGGAGCAGCCAGGCAAGGCCGCCGACAATCGCTTCCTCGATGTGGGACGGCAGCTCCGCCAGCTCCGGGTTTTCCGCTCGCCCGCGGGCGAGCAGCGGGATGACGCTGTCGACCGTCTCCTCGTGACGGGTGAGCGCCTCCGCGCCGGCGGTCTGCACCTCGACCAAGGCGACGCGGGCGCGCTGCGGCTCCGCCTCGATCAGCTCCAGCAGGGAGCGCAGCGCGGCGCAGGCCTGCTCGGGCCACTCGGCCCCGGCTGGGATTGCCGCGGCGATCTGCGCGCGCGCGTCGGCGACGACTCGCGTGTAAGCCTGAACGAAGCAGTCGGGCTTGTTGTCGAAGAGCTCGTAGAAGCTGCCGACCCCGACTTTGGCGGCAGCGACGATGTTGTCGATCGTCGTGCCCTGGTAGCCGCGATCGGCGAAGACCGCTATCGCCGCATCGAGGATGCGCTCGCGCTGATGCTCGGCTCGAACCTCGGGGGAGAGGCGGTGCCGTCCCGCGGGCTTTGCCTGCAAATGCTCCGGCAAGGACACCATCGAGCGAGGATAACCGACTATGTGGCACAAAAAACCTCGCGACTACGTTTAGAGAGGCCTCCGTCTCATTTATGAGGATGACGTTTCTAATTAAAGGTGCTACCGTTCCCATTGTATGGCGGGACGCGGCAACAGGGTCGAGGGAGGAGTCCGCACCCCACGCGTCGAGCTGGCGCGCATACGCGCCGCTCAAACCGGGGAGATCACGCGGTTGCGCGAACGGATCATGGAAGCGGCACTCGAGGCCTGCGGGGAGCGCGGCTACCGCGACGCCACCGTGCAAAACGTGATCGACCTCTACGGCGGCCACCGGCAGCAGTTCTACAAGCACTTTGCCAGCAAGGCGGAGTGCTACGCGGCCGCCTACGAATTCGAGGTCGAGCGTCTCTACGCCGCGCTCCGCGACCGCGCCGCCGGCGAGCCGAGCTGGCACCAAGGCCTCGTCGCGATGCTGTACGGGCTGGCCGACTTCCTCTGCGAGCGCCCGGCGTTCGCTCGCGGCCTCCTGGTGGAGGTCCACGTCGCCGGGGGATCGGCGTTGCTGAAGCGGCTGGAAGTTTTCGAGCGCCTCACCCGCGCTGTCGATAGCGCGCGCCACGAGACCGGGTCTCGCCACTCTCCACCTCCTGTTACAGCGACCTTCATGGTAGGGGCAATCGAGGCAGCTGTCACCAGCGCCCTGACTCGCGCCAAGCCGGCGGACTTCACCGACGCCGTGCCGGAACTCGCCCACATGGTCCTTGCCGCCTACTTCGGCGACGAGATCGCGGGCGAGGAGACAGGCGTCCTGCGCGCCGCCTGAGCAGCCGAGCCGGCGCCGCGAGCAGGCCCCGCCCTAAAGCGGGATGTTGCCGTGCTTGCGCTTCGGCTGCTCGACCCGCTTGGACTGCAGCATGCGCAGCGCCTTGATCAGCTTGGGGCGCGTTTCGCGCGGCTCGATCACGTCGTCGATGTAGCCGCGCTCCGCCGCCGAGTAGGGGTTGGCGAAGTGGGCTTTGTAGTCGTCGATCAGCTTTTGGCGACGCTCGTCGGGCGTCGGCGAGGAGGCGATGTCTTTGCGGTAGATGATGTTGACGGCGCCCTCCGGGCCCATCACCGCGATCTCGGCGGTCGGCCAGGCGACGTTGTAGTCGGCCAGCATGTGCTTCGAGTTCATCACGTCATAGGCGCCGCCGTAGGCCTTGCGGGTGACGACGGTGAGCTTCGGCACCGTCGCCTCGGTGAAGGCGTAGAGCAGCTTGGCGCCGTGGCGGATGATCCCGTTCCACTCTTGGTCGGTGCCGGGCAGGAAGCCGGGCACGTCGGTGAAGGTGACGATCGGGACGTTGTAGGCGTCGCAGGTGCGGACGAAGCGGGCGGCCTTCTCGGAGGCCTCGATGTCGAGTACGCCGGCGAGGAAGGCGGGCTGGTTGCCGACGATGCCGATCGGGAAGCCGTCGAGCCGCGAGAAGCCGCAGACGATGTTCTTGGCGAAGTGCTCGTGGACCTCGAAGAATTCCTCGTCGTCGACGATGCGGGTGATCACCTCGCGCATGTCGTAGGGCTTGGAGGCGTCGTCGGGGACGAGCGTGTCGAGGTCCTCGTCTTCGCGATCCGGATCGTCGGCGGGGGCGAAGCGGGGCGGCGCCTCAAGGTTGTTCGAGGGCAGGAAGCCGAGCAGGTAGCGCACGTCCTCGAGGCAGCTCTCCTCGTCCTCGGCGGCGAAGTGGGCGACCCCCGACTTGGAGTTGTGGCTCATCGCCCCGCCGAGCTCCTCGAACTCGACTTCCTCGCCGGTCACCGTTTTGATCACTTCCGGGCCGGTGATGAACATGTGCGAGGTCTCTTTGACCATGAAGATGAAGTCGGTCATCGCCGGCGAGTAGACGGCGCCGCCGGCGCAGGGGCCCATGATCACGCTGATCTGCGGGATCACGCCCGAGCACTGCACGTTGCGGACGAAGACGTCGCCGTAAGCGCCGAGCGAGACGACGCCCTCCTGGATCCGGGCGCCGCCGGAGTCGTTGATGCCGACCACCGGCGCGCCGACCTGAGCGGCGAGGTCCATCACCTTGCACATCTTCTCGGCCATCACCTCGCCGAGGCTGCCCCCGAACACGGTGAAATCTTGAGAGAAGACGAAGACGGTGCGGCCGTCGATCGTGCCGTGGCCAGTGACGACGGCGTCGCCCCAGGGACGCCGTTTCTGCATCTCGAAGTCGTAGGTGCGGTGGCGGACGAAGGTGTCGAGCTCCTCGAAGGAGCCCGGGTCGAGCAGCTTCTCGATCCGCTCGCGGGCGGTCATCTTGCCCTTCGCGTGCTGCTTCTCCACCGCCTCCTCGGAGGCGGAGTTGACCGCCGCCTCGCGCAGTTCGCGCAGGTAGGCGAGCTTCTCCTCGTGGGTGACCGGATTCTTCTCCCGCATCGCGGCGCGGGAGTCTATTTAAGACTCAGAATTCGGCGCAGATCGCGACGGCTTCGATCGACCAGGCGCTGGGCGGGTTGACAGCACTGCCCCCGGCGATCCAACCGGTCAGCTTCCCGCTGGCGACGATCGGCGTGGATTCGGTCAGCGCGATGTTCGGACCGCCACCGACGATTTTCGCGCCGCCCGCGATCGCCTGCCTACCGGACGGGCATTCCGCGGCGGCAGACTCGGATTCGGCGGTTTCGCTGACGTGCGCTTTCGACACCGTGACGACGTTCCGAACCAGCGGCGCGAGCGCGCTTGCTGCCAGCTTGGCGCTGGTCACCGCACCGTCCTGGATCTTGCCGTTGGAAACCGCGTTGGCCGCCAACTGGTTGACACCGACAGCGCTGCCCGCGAGCTTTTCCCCGGTCACGGCGCCGTTCTTCAGCTTGCCGCTGGTCACCACGCCGCCGCCGAGCTGTTCGGAGCGGATCGCGCCCATGGCTATGGCGCCCGAGCCGACCGCCCCCGGGCCGATCTTCGGGCCGGTCACAGCACCGTTGCGCAGCTTCAGGTTGGTCACCGAGCCGCCCTTCAGCTTGAGCGTCGTCACCGAGCCGTTGGCGAGGTTCTGGGTCTTGACCGACTTCTTGCCCAGCGTCGTCGTCGCCGCGTAGGCGGCGCCGCTGAGCGCAACGAAGAGGGCGATGCAGGAGATCGCGTTGGCGAAGGTCAGGTGCTTGCTCAGCTGCTTCAAGTCGGTCTCCTTGTGGTTATGAGAAAGGCTTCTTCTGCGGCTCGGCGAGACGATCGAGGAAGCTCTCCAGGTCGGCCGCTTCGAGGCCGGTCCGCTCGTCGGCGCGGATCGCGACCCGCGTGCCGAAGCCCTTCTCGGCCATCGTCACCTCGACGCCCTCGACCTCTTTGAGCAGGTCGGCGAGTTCGGGCTCGGACTTCATCAGCGTCCTGGCTGCCTCGATCATTGCCCCCGCTTCAACTTGGCGCCGCAGGTTCCTCCCCCACTTTGCGGCCTGGGCAAGACCTTCCAGGGGGCGAATCCGCACGTATCCGACATTGACCCAGCTCAGGTGTGGTCAATGTCGGATACGCATAACTACAAGCGCAGCAAGCAGGCTTGGGAATTGGCCGGAGGGCAGCACGGCGTCGTGGCGCGTCGGCAGCTGCTGGAGCTGGGGTTCAACCCGGCCGAAATTCAGCACCGGATCAGCCGGGGGCGATTGCACGTAGTGACACGGGGCATCTACGCCGTGGGGTGGCCGCGATTGACCCGGGAGCGGCGTTGGATGGCAGCGGCCCTCGCCTGCGGAAACGACGCCATGTTGAGTCATCGAAGCGCGGCGGCACTATGGGGCATGGGCAAGGAGCAACGGGGCCGCACCGACGTCAGCGTGAGACGCCGCTGCGAACTCCGGCGTCCGGGCTTACGCGTTCGCGGCCGCCCGACGCTTGCGGAGAAGGACATCACGTCGATCGACGGCATCCCGGTGACAGGGGTGGTGCGAACGCTGATCGACTTGGCCACCGAGCTCAGACCACTCGGCGTCGAGCGAGCGGTAAACGAGGCGGACAAGCGAGATCTAATCGATCCCGAGGCTCTGCGCTCGACGCTCGACCGCTATGCGGGGGAGCCGGGAGCGCCGCTGCTACGCGAGCTCCTCGACAAGCGCACCTTCCGCCTCTCGGATTCGGATCTGGAGATCCTCTTTCGCCCCATCGCCGTCGAAGCCGGGCTTCCATTTCCACTCAGCAAACAGATGGTCAACGGCTGGGAAGTCGACTTCTACTGGCCGGATCTCGGGCTGGTCATCGAGACGGATGGCCTGCGCTACCACCGCACGGCCTCCACCCAGGCCCGTGATGCCCGTCGCGATCGCGCCCACGCACTCGCCGGGATGACGCCCCTCCGCTTCACCCACTACGAGATCAAGAATGAACCCGCGGTGGTCCGAGCCGAGCTAAGCCGAGCCGTCAAGCTGCTCCAGGCGCGCATCCGATATTGACCACACCTGAAGTGGGTCAATATCGGATGCGCCCGTCCCACTTAGAAGAAAGCGCCGCCCTTGTATTCGCCGAAGACGTCGCGCATCGCGCCGCAGACCTCGCCGATCGAGGCGTCGGCGGCAAGCGCGGCGCGGATCGGGTGCATCAGGTTGCCCTCGCCGCGGGCGACGGCGCGGAGCTCGTCCAGCTTCTCCGTAACCGCGGCCTGATCGCGGTTCTCCTTGAAGGCCTTCAAGCGCGCCAGCTGACGCTGCTCGGACTCGGGGTCGACGCGGAGGATGTCGACGTCGTCGATCTCGTCGGTGACGTATTTGTTGACGCCGACGATCACGTCCTGGCCCGACTTGTAGCGCTCGTGGTAGGAGTGCGCCGACTCCTCGATCTCCTTCTGCATGAAGTCGAGCGCCTCGACCGAGCCGCCCATCTCCTCGACCTTGCCGATCAGCTCCCAGGCGCGCGCTTCGATCTCGTCGGTCAGCGACTCGACGAAGTAGGAGCCGGCGAAGGGATCGACGGTGTCGGCGACGCCGGACTCGTGGGCGAGCACCTGCTGGGTGCGCAGGGCGATCCGCGCGGAGCGCTCGGTCGGCAGCGCCAGCGCCTCGTCGAAGCCGTTGGTGTGCAGCGACTGGGTGCCGCCGCTGACCGCGGCGAAGCCCTGCAGGGCGACGCGGATGATGTTGACCTCGGGCTGCTGCGCCTGCAACGTCACCCCGCCGGTCTGCGTGTGGAAGCGGATCTTCATCGAGTTGGGGTCCTGGGCGCCGAACCGCTCCGCGACGATCTTCGCCCACATCCGCCGCGCGGCGCGGAACTTGGCGACCTCCTGGAAGACGTTGTTGTGGCAGTTGAAGAAGAAGGCGAGGCGGGTCGCGAACTCGTCGATCTCAAGGCCGCGCGCGATAGCCGCTTCGACGTAGGCGATCGCGTTGGAGAGCGTGAAGGCAACCTCCTGCACGGCCGAGCAGCCCTTCTCGCGGATGTGGTACCCGGAGATCGAGATCGTGTTCCATTTCGGCACGTTCTCGCGGCAGTACTCAAAGATGTCGGTGGTCAACCGCATCGTCGGCTCGGGCGGGTAGATGTAGTTGCCGCGCGCCATGTACTCCTTCAGCACGTCGTTCTGGACCGTGCCGCGCAGCTTCTTGCTGGGGACCCCCTGCTCCTCGCCGACCAGCTCGTAGAGCAGCAAGAGGATGCCCGCCGGGGCGTTGATCGTCATCGAGGTCGAGACACCGTCGAGCGGGATCCGGTCGAAGCAGATCCGCATGTCCTCGATCGTGTCGATCGGGACCCCGGTGCGGCCGACCTCACCGTGGCAGAGCGGATCGTCGGAGTCGCGGCCGAGCTGGGTGGGCAGGTCGAAGGCCATCGAGAGCCCGGTCGAGCCGTGCTCGATCAGGTAGCGATAGCGCTCGTTGGTGTCCTCGGGGGAGGCGAAGCCAGCGTACTGGCGCATCGTCCAGAGCCGGTCGCGGTACATCCCCGCGTGGATGCCGCGGGTGAAGGGCGGCTCGCCGGGCTCGCCGAGCCGCTCCTCGAGCCCCGGAGCGACGTCGTCCTCGTCGTAGAGGCGGTCGATCTCGATTCCGGAGTCGGTGAAGATGCGCTCGTCGTCGGGGCCGACCAGCGGAGCGATCGTGCGGGCGGATTCCTCGACAGCGGACTTGTCGGTCTTACCGGCCATCAGGCGGAGGATATTGGGAGGCGGAAGGCGGGGCTCAGTCCGAGGCGCCGGCGAGCTGCTCGACGCCCGCCTGCTCGATCGTCTTGCGCAGACCCTCACGCAGCTCGACCTTCGGCTCCCAGCCGAGCAGGTCGCGAGCCCGGGTGATGTCGGGCTGGCGCTGCTGAGGATCGTCAACGGGGAGTGGCTCGTGAACGATCTCCGAGCGTGACTCGGTCACCTCGATCACGGTCTTGGCGAGTTCGAGCAGCGTGAACTCGTTGGGGTTGCCGACGTTGACCGGCGTGTGCACCTCGGACTCGGCGAGGCCGACGATGCCGCGAATCAGGTCGTCGACGTAACAGAAGCTGCGCGTCTGGCTGCCGTCGCCGAAGACGGTGATGTTCTGGTCCTTCAGCGCTTGGCGCAGGAAGGTCGGAATCGCCCGCCCGTCATGGGCGCGCATGCGCGGGCCGTAGGTGTTGAAGATGCGCACGATCGAGGTGTCGACGCCCTGCTGGCGGTGGTAGGCCATCGTCAGCGCCTCGGCGTAGCGCTTTGCCTCGTCGTAGACGCCGCGCGGCCCGATCGGGTTGACGTGGCCCCAGTAGTCCTCCTTCTGCGGGTGGACCTGGGGGTCGCCGTAGACCTCGCTGGTCGAGGCGATCAGGAAGCGAGCGCGCTTGAACTTGGCGAGGCCGAGCATGTGATGGGTCCCATGCGAGCCGACCTTGAGCGTGTGCAGCGGCAGGCGCAGGTAGTCGATCGGGCTGGCCGGCGAGGCCAGGTGGTAGACGAAGTCGACGTCCTCGGGGATGTCGACTCGCTCGGTGATGTCGATGTTGCGGAAGTCGAAGGCGTCGTCGCGGATGTGCTCGATGTTCTGCAGCGAGCCGGTCTCGAGGTTGTCGACGCAGATGACGCGGTGCCCCTTGCCGAGCAGGTGCTCGCAGAGGTGGGAGCCGAGGAAGCCGGCGCCGCCGGTGATTACGCAGGTGCTCATCGGCCGCGGATGCTACAGGTGACCCCCACCCTGAGCCGTGTCTGAGTTTCCCGGGCCATACCCACCCCTTAGCTCAGCCACCCCCAAGAGATAAACGTAGTAGTTCGCAAATAGCGGAGATTCGTCCCGATCACCCGTCCAGGCGGGGGGAGAACCGCTCTCCGTCCCACGCTCTACGTGGAATGTTCGGACGAGGGAGCTGAACCGGTGCAGGGAGGGATCGCAACAGCCGGGCGCAAGCGCGCCGCCGTCGAACTCGTCGCCCGCGAGGATGCCGAGCTGAGGCGGACCGCGCGCCGCTTCTCGCTCTGCGAGGACGACGCCGAGGACGCTTACCAGCGGGCGCTGGAGATCCTCCTCGTCAAAGCGCCCAGCGACCGCCCACGCGAATTGATTCGCTGGATGAAGACGGTGGTCAAGCACGAGGCGCTGGCGATTCGCCGCTATCGCGAGCGGATGCTGGGGATGGGCGGCGAGGGAGGCGACGACCCGATCGCGCGGATCGCGTCAAGCGGCGCCGGTCCTGGGGAGCGCCTCGAGCTGGGTGAGCAGGTCGCCCGCAGCCGCGAGGCGCTCCAAGCCTTGAAGCCGGCCGAGCTGCGCTCGCTGACCCTGCTCGCGGCGGGCTACTCCTATGCCGAGATCGGCGAGATCACCGGATTCAGTCACACGAAAGTGAATCGCACTTTGGCTGAGGGACGGGAGCGCTTCCGGCGCGCCTTGGCGCGAAGCGAGAGTGGCGGCCGCTGTACCGAGCTGGCGCCGCTGCTGTCGGCCTACGCCGACGGGGAAGCGAGCAACGAGGACAAAGTCGCGGTGCGCGAGCACCTGCGGGCCTGCGCGGCCTGTCGCACGACCATGCGCGCTTACCGGGCGACCCCGGTGGCCGTCGCCGCTCTCGCCCCCGCCCTGCCCGTCTCGCGCTCTCTGCTCGAACGGGCGCAAGAGTTCCTCGTCGGCTTGCACTCGCGCCTTCCGGGCAACGCGGTCCCCGACGAGACCGGCGTTACCCAAATTGCCGCCGCCGGGGGCACCCGGGGCGCCGGGATGGCCGCGCTCGCGAAAGCACTGGCGATCTGCGCCGGCACGGTGGGCGGTGCTGCCGCCTGTGTCGCAACCGGCGTGGCGCCTGTGCCCCTCGGCTTGGAGCCGCAGCATGCCACCCCGGCAAAGGTCGAGCGGGTGTCCCAGCGGGCGGTCGAGGAGGTGGTGGCGCCTCCCGTTGTCTACGAACCCACCCCGGCGCCGGCGCCTGAACCACAACCGCAACCAGCGCCGCAACCGGATCCGGAACCCGAAACCGAACCGTCCTCGCCAGTGTCGGAGACGAGCGAAGCGGGCGCGGTCGAATACGCACCGCCGACGGAAACCGCTTCGCCGCCGGCGGCCGCACCCGCGGAAGCATCGAGTGGCGGTGCGGCCGGGGAGTTCGGGCCATGAAGCGCTGGGCGCCGCTAGCCGCTGCAGGGCTAGCTCTGGTGGCAACGATGGCGGGTCCCGCGTTCGCGAGCCCTCCGCGCCCGGCGGACCTGCGGGTCGTCGGCGGGACCGACGTCTGGCACCCGGAGAACCGCTTCTCGCTCAGCTGGACCAGCCCGGCGCCCGGCAGTCCGGCGCTGACGACGACCCACTACCGGCTCCGCGATCCGCAGGGCACGGCGATCGCCGAAAGCCGGCTCAGCTGGATCGGCGACGGAATCGGGCCGTTGATCGTGCCCGCGACCCCGGGCGCATACAGCGCCGAAGTCTGGTTCGAAGACGCGGGCGGCGAGCAGGGCCCGGCGGCAATCGTGCCGCTGCGCTTCGATGACGTCAGGCCGGCGCCGATCGAGCCCCAGTCGATCGCCGGCTGGGTCGGCCGCACCGCCTTCCCACTTCGCGTCCACCTCGGCCAGCCACTCGGTCCGCTGCCCTTCGCGGGAATTCGCGGCTACGCGATCGCGGTCGATGCGGCGCCCGGAGGGAGCGTCTGCGCCGCAGCCGATCGCTGCAGCGACGCCGAGACGACGCTGCGCAGTGGCATTGCGGGCGATGAGCTGGAGATCGACACCCTGCCGGAGGGGACCAGCTACCTCCATGCGGTCGCCGTCTCCGGCTCGGGGATGAAGTCGGCGACAGCCGGCCAAGCCGTGCTTCGGGTCGACACCACCGACCCGATCGCCCAGTTGAACGGCCTACCGCCCGGTTGGACGAACCGGGCGGTGCGGCTCACGGCGAGCGCCATCGATACCGGCTCGGGGATGGAGCGCGACGGACAGGGACCGGCGCCGTTCACGGCGATCCAGGTAGACGAGGGCGCGCCCTCGATTGGGCTGGGTGGAACCGCCGGCGCCAACGTGGTCGAGGAGGGCATCCACAGGATCGCCTACTACGCCCGTGACCTGGCCGGCAACGTCAACGACGGCGCCACGACCAACGGCATCGTCGATCGGGCACCGCGGACCGCTTTCGTGAGAATCGATCGCACGCCGCCCAGCGTTGCCTTCGCCAACGCCGAGGACCCGCGCGACCCCGAGCTGCTGCGGGCTCGAATCGCCGACCGGCTCGCGGGGCCGGATCCCTCACGTGGCTCGATCGGCGTGCGGCCGTCGGGCTCAGGCGACCGCTTCGAGGCACTCCCTGCCACGCGGGGGGCGCCCGGTGAGCTGCGCGCCCGCTGGGACTCCGATGCATTCCCGGCCGGCAACTACGAATTTCGGGCGCTCGGATACGACGCCGCGGGCAATGTCGCCGCCACGACCCGCCGGCTGAACGGTGGGTCGATGGTGCTCTCGAACCCGCTCAAGGCGACGACGACGCTGCGTGCCGGCTTCCGCGGGCACGGCGTACAACGAACGGTCCCCTACGGCCGCCGGGTTCTTCTCAGCGGCCGACTCATCACCGGGAGAAGCTCGCCCCTGGGCGGCGTGCCGGTTCGGATGGTCGAGCGCTTCGCTCCCGGCGCGCATCCGACGGTCAAGACATCGACGGTGACGACCGCCCCCAACGGAGCCTTCTCGATCCGCACCGAACCAGGCCCGAATCGGACGATCGCGATCGGCTTCGACGGCAGCCCAACCCTGACTCGCTCGGACGCACGTCCGCTCCAACTCGGGGTGCTGGGCCGGGTGCGCCTGCGGGCCTCGGCGGGCGTCGCCACAGTCGGCGGGGCGCCGCTGATCTTCCGCGGGCAGTTGATTGCCGCGCCGGGCGAGATCCCGGCCGAAGGCAGACCGATCGAGTTGCAGTTCCGGCTGCCGGGCCTACCTTGGGCCGAGTTCCGCACGGTCCAGACCGACGGCCACGGTCGCTTCCGCTATGCCTACCGCTTCAGCGACGACGACAGTCGCGGCGCCCGCTTCCAGTTCCGCGCTTACGCGCCCGCACAAGGGGACTGGCCGTACGAGCCCGGGGGCTCGCGGCCAGTCCTGGTGCGCGGACGTTGAGACCGTATGACGCTACGCAGGGAACCACGCGCGGCTCCGCGCCGTACGAGAGATGTACTGCCGCTACGCCGCGCGCGGCCCCCTGCTTGGTCCTACGGCCTCAACGCGGCCAGCTGATCTCCGACACTGCGGACGCGCTGCTCGACCTCGGTGCGGTTGCGCTTCAGGGTCGTCTCGACCCGGCGCTGCCGCTTGCGAGCCTCGCGCTCGACTTTGTTACGGGTCTTGCGCGCCTCGGTAGCGGCTTTGCGACGGGCGCCGGCGCCGCGACGCTCGCTGCGCTTGACGGTGCGGCGCAGCTGAGTGCCGTAGGACTTGAGCTGTTTCTGTGCCGCCGTGCGGCCGCTGAAAGGCTCGACCAACTCGGCGACGCGGTCGCTGACCTCGAGCACGGCGCCAACCGGCACGTCGACGGCGCTTTGCGCGGCGGCGCGAGCCTGCTCGACGCGGGAGGGAGCCGGGGTGGAGGTGCTTTTGACCTGCGATTTCGGTTTGGAGCTTTTGCTGCTTGCTTTAGTGGCTTTGGTTGCCAATGAAGATCATCCCTTCGGGGTGGTTATGGGGCGGGGGAGTTCGCGAGTGTAGCGAACATACGTTCTTCCGAACACCTGTTCTAAACCGCCTCCACCGATGCGTTACGGATGACCTCTAAGCCCCGCTCCCCTGCCGCCCCGGCAATCGGGTAGCGCGCATCGAGGCCGAGATCGGCCTCATCCAGCCCCAGATCGCCGAAGGCCACAACGCCACCCGCCTCGCGGAGGATCAACTGCGCTGCCGCGGCGTCGACCGAGCGACAGGGCCGCAGGCTGAGCATTCCGTCCAGCCGCCCGGCGGCGACATAGGCAGCGGTGATCGCGATCGAGCCGATCACCCGCAACCGGTAGACCCCACCCTCGAGTGCCGCGGCAACGGGCTGCAGGCGTCCCGGCTCGGCCGACTCGACCCCGAGCAGCTCCAGCTTCGCAGCGTCGTCGGCAACCTCGATCCGGCCGGCGCCGAGCGTGGCCCCCTCGCCCTTGACGGCCGCGAAAGCCTCGCCGGCGCCGAAGTCGTAGACGTAGCCGAACTCGACGTCGGCCATCGAGGGACCCGACGCCACCGCGATGCTGAGGCTGTGCGAAGGAAGCGTGCGACGGGCGTTGAGCGAGCCGTCGATCGGATCGATCACGACGCAGGCCGGCCCTCCTTCGCCGAAGACGACCTCACCCCGCTCCTCGGAGACCGCCACGAACGACGCTCCCGCCTCGGCGAGCTGCTCGAGCTCGGCGAAGACCACGTCCTCGCAGCGGCGGTCGATGACGAGGCTGCGATCGCCGCCCTCGCCCACCCCCTCGTACTCGGTGCGGGCCTCCCGACCAGGGATCTGCTCGAACAGGCGCTGCTGCGCGGCGACGATGCGGCGACAGATCTCTGTCCAATCTGCGGTGAAGACGTCCATCGCGCTCATCCTATGGAGGGCGGTCACTCGGTAGCGTTGGATCATGCTGTGCCGCGTCAGCCAACGTTGTCCCGCTTCTGGCGAGCGAAAACCTAGCTGGACGCGGACGCAGGGAGGCCGAATGCTGGTTGCATTTGGCCGACCGAGGACAAAGGCCGGCGAAGGTTTGCAGCCGCCAGAACGGGATGAACGTTGACTGACGCGGCACTGACTCTCGCCGAGCCCCAGGAGCGCGCGATCCGCCACCGCTCCGGCCCGCTCCTGCTGACCGGCAAGGCAGGGACCGGCAAGACCGAGGTCCTGGCGCGGCGTTTTGAAAGCATTGTCGACGACGGGACCGTGTCCGACCGGATCCTCCTGCTCGCCGCGACGCGAGCCACCGCGCAGCGTCTCCGGGAACGCGTCGAGCAGCTACTTGACCGGCCACTGGAGGAGCTCTGGATCGGCACCTGGGAACAGCTCTGCGAGCGCATCCTGCGGGAGTACTCGACGGAGGCGGGGCTCGATCCCTTCTTCGATGTCCTTGGCCCAGCCGAGCGCCTCGCCCTGCTGCTCGACCACATCGAAGAGCTGCCGTTGCGGCGGCATGAGATCCGCGGAAACCCCGCTGGCTTGCTCGCTCGGCTACTGGGGCAGATAGACGAGCTGAAGGCCGGCTCCAACGCTCCAGATCCAGAGCTGGCCGAGCTGGTAGCCGCCCACGATCGGATTCTCGCCGGCACCTGCAGCCTCGACCGGGGCGATGTCTATCTCACTCTGAACAAGCTTCTAGATGAACGCGAAGATGTCCGCGGGGCTATCGCGCTCCGCTTTACCTATGTGATGGTCGATGAGCTGGAGGACACCACTTCCGCTCAACGCGCGATCCTCACTGCACTGGCCGGAGAGAACCCCAACCACCTCTACGCCTTCGAGTCAGGAAACGAGGAGGAGGGGGTGTCCAGTTGGGCGCGGCGTCCTGTTTTTCGCCCAGGCGGCTCAACGAGAGCCGCGCCACCGTCCGGCGAAAAACCCAGCACCCGACTGGACACCCCCTCCTCCTCGCCCCAGCCTTGTCCCACAGTCGAGCTCGACGAGCAGTTCCGCGACCCGCCGACGCGCTTCTGGCGCTGCACGAATGAGCGGGCGCAGGCGCAAGCCGTAGCGCGAGAGGCCGAGCACCTGCTGGCGGCGGGAACCAAGCCGGAAGAGATCTGCGTGCTGGTCGACGATCCCGCCCGGGGCGGCCCTGTGGCCGCGGCGATGGAAGAGCGGGGGATCCCGTTTCATCTTTCCGGACCGGCCGCGCTGTTCCAGCGCCCCGAGGTACGTGACGCGATCGCCTGGTTGCGGGTTTTGGCCGATCCGGAGGACTCGGCGGCGGCGGCGCGGGCGCTGACCCGACCGCCGGTCGAGCTGCGCTCGGCAGACCTGGCGCGGCTGACGACGATCGCCCGGCGCCGCAAGCTCGACCTCGTCTCCGGCTGCGAGGCGGCGCTGGAGAGTCCACAGATCTCGCCAGAGGCACGCGAGCGGCTTCAGTCCTTCCTCAAGCTCTACGGAGCTGCCTCTGCGGCGCTGGAGGAGCGTCGTGCGGACGTCTTCGTGCGTCGGCTGATCGAGGCGGTCGGATTGCGCCGCCAGCGCCTGTTCGCCGCACAGCCCGAGGTTGCCGAGAGGCTGCTCGGCCTGTCGCGCCTCGCGGAGCTGGCGGCGGCCTGGGCGCGACGCGAACCGAACGGGTCCACTCGAGACTTCATCCGCCACCTCAGCGCGGTGGCCGATGCGGGGGTCGAGCCGGCGGGGGTGGTCGAGCCCCCGGCGCCGGGGGCCGTGCAGGGCCTGACCCGAGGCGCGGTGAAGGGGATGGAGTTCGAGCATGTCTTCGTTCTCGGCATGGAGCGCGCGGCGGGCGCCGACCGAATCGGCCACCCCGCCCGCTCCGGCCTGGTCCTTGCCCGGGTCGAGCGGGGCGACGATGGCGAGAGCCGCCCCTCGGATCTCTACGCCGCGGCGCTGAACGACTCCGATGCCGAGGAGGAGGCCCACGCCGAGGAGCTGTTCGGCCCGGCGGAGGGCCTGCACGCGACCTACCGCATGCTGCGTGAGGAGATGCTGGAGGCCTCCTGGAAAGCCGGCCGGGAGCTCTCGGAGCCGCGACTGGACACCGCGGTGGACGTCAACCGGGCGATCGCCCGCTACCTGGAGCTGCTGAAGCTGGCGGCGCTCGCCCAGCGGCCCGGCGACGAGGCCACGGAGGAGGCGATCGAGGCGGTCAACGGGCTTCTGCGGCAGGTCGCGACCCCCGAGCAGCAGGCCGAGCTCGACGCCTCCTCGCTCGACGCCTACCTGCTCGGCTCCGAGCGGGAACGGGAGGGCAGGCGCAAGCTGATCGCCACCCGCCAGGAGCCCTCGCTGGAGGCCTTCCTGCCTCGCCGGGGCGACGGTGCGCTCAGCCTCTCCGCCTCCGACCTCGACCTCTACCTCACCTGCCCGCTGAAGTACAAGTTCCGGCGAGTCTTCGGCATCCCCCAGGAGCCGACGATCAACCAGCGCTTCGGCATCCTCATCCACAACGTCCTCGAGCGCTTCCACAAAGAAGGGGACGACCAGGGAAGCGAGGAGGGGCTGCGGCGCTTGATGGGCCTGTTCGAGGCGGGTTGGCGGCGCACCGGCTTCGGCAGCAGCGACGACGAGCTGCAGTTCCGCGACCGGGCCCGGGAGGCGATGCGCCTCTACTGGGAGCGAGAGAGGGAGTCCGACGGCGAGCCGGTTTGGCTGGAGCGCAAGTTCGACTTCCGCATCGGCGAGCACCATGTGCGGGGCCGGGTCGACCGGGTCGACCGTCTGCCCGACGGCAGCCACGAGCTGATCGACTACAAGACCGGCGAGCGCAAGAGCGAAGCGGCCCTGGAAAGCGACCTGCAGCTCTCCCTCTACCGACTCGCCGCCGGCGAGGCCTGGGACCTGGACGCCAACACCGGCAGCTACTACTACGTGCTCGACGCCGACAAGGTGGCGGCGCCGGTCAGGCCCGACGACTCAGAGCGAGTCGAGCGCACCGTCTTCCAGGTCGGCGAGGGCGTCCTCGGCCAGGACTTCGAGCCGCGCCCCTCGCCAGCCGTGTGCGGCTGGTGCGACTACAAGCTGATCTGCCCCGCGGCGGAGAGCTGAGCTAGCTCGAGTCGCCGCGACGCTGCTGCAGGAACTGCTGGAACTCGCGGGCGATCGTGTCGGCGGACGGCAGGTCCTCGCTGTCCTCGCCGAGCTGCTCGGCCTGCTCCGCCTCGATCCGCTCGACCAGTTCGGCGATTTCCGGGTTGGCGGCGACGGCGCGGCCGATCTGCTCCTCGTAGCTGGCCGTTTCCTCCTCCAGCTCGGTCGCGTCGACGGCGATCCCCGTCAGGCCCTCGAGCCGGCGCAGCAGGGCCAGCGCCGCCTTCGGGTTCGGCACCGCGGCGACGTAGTGCGGCACCGCCGCCCACAACGAGGCGGAGGTCATGCCGATTTGCCGACAGCAGTCGTGGACGACGCCGACGATCCCGGTCGGGCCCTCGTAGTTGGAGCGCTGCAGGTCGAGCTCTTCGATCAGCTGCTCGTCGGAGGCGAGGCCGGTGATCGGCACCGGCAGGGTGTGGGAGACCTCGGCCACCAGCGCCCCCAGGGTGATCACCATCTCCACCCCGAGCGTGTCGGCGGCGGTCGCGACGGTCTCCGAGAAGGTGCGCCAACGCAGGTTGGGCTCGGTGCCGTCGAAGAGGACGAGGTCGCGGTCGGCGCCGGGGATGCGGATCGCGATCAGGTCGTTCTGCGGCCATTCGATGCTGCGCGTCTGTCCTTCGGAGAGCACGATCGTCGGCCGCGTCGCCTGGAAGTCGAAGTAGTCCTCGGGGTCTATCTCGGCGATCGGATCGGCGTCGAAGGAGTCGGCCACCGCACCGAGGGCCGCCGAGGCGGCGCCGGCAGCGTCGTTCCAGCCCCGGAAGGCGCAGACGAGGACGGGAGAGCGAAGCTGGGGAACATCCCCATTCCAGATGAGCGAATCCACCTGCTGAGCGTAGCGCCCTGGCGGCGCCGGACCGGCGCGGGGCGGTGTCCTCGGTCGGCCGAATAGCGCTGCTATTCGGTCTCCCTGCGTCCTTGCCCCGCTTGGTCGGGCGCGCGCCAGGCACGCCTCACCAAGCCGTAGGCGACGAAGAGGACCAACGCCGCGAAGCTGAGTTCGAGGGCGCGCTGCGGGACCTCGTTGGCGACGATGACCCCGATCAGGACGCCGAGCGGGGAGAGGGCCCCGATCACCAGGGCGTCGCGCAGATTGAGGTTGCCGTAGGCGTTCTGGCGCGCCGCGCCGACCAGGGCGACGATGACGATCATCAGCAACGAGGTCGACTCGCCCTCGACCTGGGAGAGACCGATGAAGATCGTCAGCGCCGGGACGAAGAGAACGCCGCCGCCGACGCCGACCAGCCCGCCCGCGAGGCCGCCGGCGACGGCGATCAAGGCCGCGAAGAGCACGTCGGTGCTCATTTGACGATCAGCTCGATCGCGACTCCGACCAACAGGACGGCGAAAAGCAGTGAGACCGCGCGCTGGGGGATCCGCTGCTGGATCGCGGTTCCCATCACGACACCGAGGACCGCGGGGATCGCGAGCAGCAGGCCGGTGCCGACGTGGACGTTGCCGTAGAAGCCACCCTGGGCGATCGCCCCGAGCAAGCCGATCAGGACGATCGCGCCGAGGCTGGTGCCGGTCGCCAGCCGCTCCCCGTAGCCGAACCAGAAGATCAGCAGCGGCACGATCACGGTGCCGCCGCCGACGCCGAAGATGCCGCTGAAGATGCCTGCCAGGGTGCCGATCGTGGCGAGCTTCAGGGTCCGCTCCGATGGCATCGCGCGATACTAAGCGCCGTGTCTCCCGAATCCGGCAGAGGGGAGCGCGGGCTGAGCCTCGGGCCGCTCGCGCGGCTGCGCGACGACCCGGCCCACGCCGCGATCCTCACCGACGTCGACGGAACCCTGGCGCCGATCGTCCCCCGTCCGGAGCAGGCGGCGGTGCCGCCCAGAGCCGCGGAGCTGCTCGCGGAGCTGAGCGAGCGCTACGGCCTGGTCGCCTGCGTCTCCGGCCGACAGGCCGAGGAGACGCGGCAGTTGGTCGGCGTCGACCGCATCGCCTACGCGGGGAACCACGGCCTCGAGCTGTTGCTGCCCGGCGAGGAGGCGCCCCGCCTGGATCCCTCGCTGCAGGGGCGCGAGAGGGATGCCTCGGGCTTCGTCTCCGGGCTGGGGGACGCGGCGCTGAGCGAGGCCGGGCTGCGCCTCGAGGACAAGGGCCCGATCCAGGCGCTGCACTGGCGCGGCGCCGAGGACGACCGGGCGGCCGAAGCGCGGGCGCACGAGATCGCCGCCGAAGCGGGACGAGCCGGCCTGGAGCTGCGCTGGGGGCGCAAGGTCCTGGAGCTGCGCCCGCCTGGCGGCGGTGGCAAGGACGCCGCGGTGGCGGCGCTGCTGGCCGGCGGTGACCTGACGGCAGCCGTATACGCCGGCGACGACCGCACCGATCTCGATGCCTTCCGGCGGTTGCGCGAGCTCTCCGAGAGTGGCGAGCTGGAGGCCGCGGTCTGCGTCGGGGTCGTCTCCGAAGAGGGCCCGCGGGAGATCGCCGAGGAGGCCGATCTGACGGTCGGCGGCCCCGCCGGTTGGCTGGCACTTCTAGAGGCGCTGGCAGAGTAGACGGCGATGCCCTACACGGACCTGCTGCGAACCACCGTCTTCCTCACCGGCGCCGAGGCGACCGCGCTGGGCGCGATCACCGCCCTGGCCGCCGGCCGCGACGACGACACCACGACGGTCCTCGTCGCCGCCGCCTGGTGGCTGATCGCGCTTGTCCTCGGCATGTACCTGGGTCGGCCGTCACGCGCCGCCGACGGCGTCCACGATGCCCTCGCCCGGGCCCGCACCGCCACCTCGCTGCCCGAGGACTCGCCCGGCCGGATCGTCGCCCGGCGGCTCTGGCCGATCGGCCTGACGGCGATCGCCGCCAGCGTCCTCGGTGTCCTCTTCCCCGGCGTGGCGGCGATCGGCGCCGGCTATGCCCTCCTCGTCGCGCTGACGATGCGCACCCGCGAGGCAGCCGTGCTCGGCATCGAGCACCGCGACGGCGTCAAGTTCTACGTCGTCCCCAACTCCGCTCTGCAACCGGTCGAGCTGGTCCGCACGCCGGGCCTGCGCAGCGACCGGCTGCACGCACACTGAGACGAAAAGTCAACGGCCCGCCGAAGCGGGCCGTTGACCAAATCTTGGGGGACCGGTGGATCCCGTGCCCCGATATCGCCCTGCAAATGATAGCGGGTCAACCCCGGGTCTCGCAGACATCATGTTACGCCCCCGGAGGGAGTCGAACCCTCGTCCCCCAATTGCGATATCGGGGATCGGATCCGCCGACGGGGGCGTCGCCGCGACATCAGAAGCTTATCGTCTGCGCAGACGAATGTCTAACAGACAATCGCTATCTCAGCGCAGCAGCTTCTTGAACTCAGCCCAGCCGCGCGTGTTGGCGATGTCCGCTGCGGTGAGCCAGGCGCGCCGCGCCGTCGCCACGGCGTAGGCCATGTTGTCGAGCGTGTCGACGCCGTGCGCGTCGGTGTTGAGGACGATGGTGGCGCCGGCCTCCTTGGCGAGGCGGGCGTGGTGCTCGGAGAGGTCGCGGCGGTTGGGGTTGCCGTTGATCTCCAGTATCGTGCCCGCGCGCGCTGCCGCCTCGACCACCGCCTCGACGTCGATGTCGTAAGGCTCGCGGCGCCCGATCAAGCGGCCGGTGAGGTGTCCGATGCAGTTGACGTTGGGGCTCTCGATCGCGGTCAGCACGCGCTCGGTCATCGCCGCGGCGGAGATCGAAAACGAGGTGTGGACGCTGGCGACGACCCAGTCGAGCGCGTCGAGCAGGTCGTCGGGGTAGTCGAGCGAGCCGTCGAGGCCGATGTTGACCTCCGAGCCGGCGAGCAGCCGAAAGCCGCGTTTGCCCTTGTTCCATGCCGCGACCTCCTCGACCCGCTCCCACAGCCGCTCGGCGGTGACGTGGTCGCCGAAGCCGTGGCTGGCCGAGTGATCGGTGATCGCCATGTAGGCGTAGCCCCGCTCACGCCCCGCTTCCGCCATCTCCTCCAGCGTGTTGCGCCCGTCGGAGAGAGTCGTGTGCGAGTGCAGGTCGCCGCGGATGTCCCCGACCGCGACCAGGTCCGGCAGCTCGCCCGCGCGCGCCGCCTTCAGCTCGCCGCGCCCCTCGCGCAGCTCCGGCTCGATGTAGGCGTAGCCGAGCCGCTCGTAGACCGCCTCCTCGCTCTCGCAGAGCGTCGTCTCGCCGCTCTCGGTCTCGACGATCCCGTGCTCGGAGACGGAGAGACCGCGGCCCACTGCCTCTTCGCGCAGTTGCACGTTGTGCGCCGCCGAGCCGGTGAAGTGCTGGAGCAGGTTGCCGAAGGCCTGCGGGGCGACGATCCGCAGGTCGACCGAGATGCCGTTGTGGGTCTGGGCCCGGACGCCGTTCGGCCCGGGTTTGCCGGCGGCGGCGATCAGCTCGTGGCCGGCGAGGTGCTCGGCCAGCTCCTGCGGCTGCTCCGCGGTGGCGATCAGGTCGATGTCCTTGCAGGTCTCGGCCCAGCGCCGCGCCGAGCCCGCCACCTCGACCCGGTTGGCAGCCGGGTGCTCGCGCAGCGCCGCCGCCAGCTCCTCGGCGATCGGCCGCACCGCCGAGAGCAGCACCCGGCCGGGCCCCTCCCCAGGCTCGCCGAGCCGCTCCAGCGAGGCCAGCACGTTCTCCTCCGCCTTCGGCCCGAGGCCCTTCACGTCGCGCACCTTTTCCGCCTCCGCGGCGGCCCTGAGATCCTCGAGCGAGGTGACGTCGAGCTCTTCGAAGAGCAGCCGCGCGGTTTTGGCGCCGACACCGGGAACGCGCGTGACCTCGATCAGGGTCGGCGGGAACTTCGCCTTCAGCTTGACCGCGGCGGGGATCTCACCGGTCGCCAGCAGCGCGTCGATCTTTTCCGCCAGCGTCTTGCCGACGCCGGGGATCTCGGTGGCGCGGCCCGCGGTTGCCAAATCGGCGACCGAGACCGGGCTTTCGCGGATCGCCTTGGCCGCGGTCGAGTAGGCCAGCACGCGGTATTTGACCGCGCCGTCCAGCTCGTAGAGGACCCCGAGCTCTTCGAGGGCGGCGGCGATCTCGGCGTTCGTCATACTCGGCAAACATAAGGACATACATCACGGATGGTTGGCGGGGGCTGCATACCCTCGCTATACTTTCTGAAGTATTGAGCGCTGAACTTCGACCAACGGGAGACGGATACCAGTGACCGGCAAGCTCACCGACGTGACCGACGGCAACTTCAAGTCCGACGTTCTGGAGGCCGAGGGCCCCGTGCTCGTCGACTTCTGGGCCCCCTGGTGCGGCCCCTGCCGCGTCGTCCACCCGGTCCTCGAGGAGATCGACGCCGAGCGCGACGACCTGACGATCGTCAGCCTCAACGTCGACGAGAACCAGCAGACCGCCGCCGAGTACGAAGTCCTCTCGATCCCGACCCTGCTCCTCTTCAAGGACGGGGCGATCGCGAAGAAAGTCGTCGGGGCGATGCCGAAGCGACGCCTCGAGGCCGAGCTCGAGCCGGCGCTCGCCTAGAGCGCGGCGCCCGCTCCGATGCCGTTCGTCCACATCCACTGGTTCGAGGGTCGGACCGACGAGCAGAAGGCCGAGATCGCCAAGCGGATCGAGACGGCGCTGGTCGAGGTGGCCGGCGCCCCTCCGGAGCACTGCTGGGTGAAGTTCTCCGACTCGGCGAAGACCGACTTCATCATCGGCGAGCCTAAGTCCGACTGACCGCGATCCGCAGCTCGCGGCCGTCGAGCTCCGCGGCGACGCCATCGGCACCGTCGTAGGCAACGGCGGTCGCGAGTACCTCACCGCTGATGTAGTCCTCGTGGGCACGGGCGGCCGCCAGCAGCTCCTCGTCGCCGCCAAGGCTCAGCTCGATCCGATCGGTGATCTCAAAGCCTGCCTCTTTGCGGGCGTTCTGGACGGCGCGGACGATCTCGCGAGCGAGGCCCTCGCGAAGCAGCTCGTCGTCGAGCTCGAGCTGCAGGGCGACGGCGTGGCCGGCCTCCGCCTCGACCTCGTACCCCTCCAGCGGCTGCAGAGAGAGCGTCACCTCCTCGGCGCTGAGTGCGTGCTCGTCACCGTCGATGCTGATTCCGACCTGCCCTCCGTCCGCCATCACCGCGGCGACGTGGACCGGGTCGAGCGCCTCGATCGCGGCCGCGACCTGCGGCATCCGCTTGCCGAAGCGGGGGCCGAGCGAGCGGTAGTTCGGCTTGACCGCATAGCTGATCAGCTCTGACTCCTCCTCGACGAAGTCGAGCTCTTTGACGTTCAACTGCTCCTTGACCAGCTCGGCGCCAGCGGAGATCGCCTGACGCTCCACCTCGTTGGCGACGATTACGGCTTTGCGCAGCGGCTGGCGCAATTTCATCGTCGCCTGGGCGCGGGCGGCAAGGCCAAGCTTGACGGTGAGGCGGACTGGCTCCATCTGCGCTTCCAGCCCAGGGTCGGCGAGTGCCGGGTCGGGCTGGGGAAAGTCGCGCAGGTGGACCGAGTCGGGCAGATCGCCGAGGCTCTCGGTCTCGCCGCCGGCAAGGTTGAGGTGGATCTCGTCGGCGAGGAACGGGGTGAAGGGAGCGAGCAGCGCCGCCGTCTCCAGAAGGCAGTGGCGCAGGGTGGCAAAGGCCGCCCGGTCTCCCTCCCAGAAGCGCCGCCGCGAGAGGCGCACGTACCAGTTCGAGAGCTCCTCGACGAACTCGGCGATCTCGCGCCCGGCGGCGGTGCAGTCGAAGCCGTCCATGTGCTCGCTGACGCTCGCCACCGTCGCCTGCAACCGCGACAGCGCCCAGCGATCGAGGTCATTGAGGTCGCCGGGCAACGCGTTGCCAAAGTCCCCCGGGCCGAGGTCCTCGGCGTTCGCGTAGAGCACCCAGAACGAGTAGGTGTTCCACAGCGTCAGCAGGAACTGGCGCACCGATTCGCCCACCGTGTCGACCGAGAAGCGGTAGCCCGACCAGGGCTGCTGCGCGGTCAGGTAGTACCAGCGGAAGGCATCGGCGCCGTGGGCGGCGATCACGTCCCAGGGCTCGACCACGTTGCCCTTGCTCTTCGACATCTTCTGGCCCTCGGGGTCGAGGATCAGCCCGAGGCAGACGCAGTTGCGGTAGCTGGAGGTGTCGAAGAGCAGGGTCGACTCGGCGAGCAGGGTGTAGAACCAGCCGCGCGTCTGGTCGATCGCCTCGCAGATGAAGTCGGCCGGGAAGCGCTCCTCGAACAGCTCCTCGTTCTCGAACGGGTAGTGGAACTGGGCGAAGGGCATCGCGCCGCTGTCGTACCAGGTGTCGATCACCGACTCGACCCGCCGCATCTCGCCACCGCACTTCTCGCACTCGACCGTCACCTCGTCGATGTAGGGACGGTGCAGGTCGTCGGGAACCTCGGCCCCGGCGCGCTCGCGCAGCTCGGCGACCGAGCCGGCGCAGAAGCGCCCGTCGCAGCCCTCCGCGGCGCACTCCCAGATCGGCAGCGGCGTCCCCCAGTAGCGGTCGCGCGAGAGCGCCCAGTCGACGTTGTTCTCCAGCCATTTGCCGAAGCGGCCGTGCTTGATGTGCTCGGGATGCCAGCCGATTTGCTCGTTGTTGGCGAGCAGCTGGTCGCGAGCCTGCGAGGTGGCGACGTACCAACTCGACTTGGCGTAGTAGAGCAACGGCGTGCCGCAGCGCCAGCAGTGCGGATAGGCGTGCTCGTAGACCTGCTCACGAAAGAGCAGGCCACGCCGGTCGAGGTCGTCGATCAGGGCGCGGGTGACCTCGGGGGCTTTGACGAACTCGTCCTCGAAGCCGGCGACGCGCTTGTCGAAGTGGCCGTCGAGCCCGACCGGGTTGTAGAGGCTGCCGTGGTCGGTCGGGTCGAACAGCTCGTTCTCCGCCGCGACGCGATAGTCGTCCTCGCCAAAGGCCGGGGCGATGTGGACGAGGCCGGTGCCGTCCTCGGTCGTGACGAAGTCGCCGGCGATCACCGGGAAAGCACTTGGCTCGCGGTCGTTCAGGGCGAAAACCGGGCCACTGTAGCTGCGACCGACCAGCTCCGACCCCGGCAATCGATCGACGATCTCGACGCCCTCGCCCAGCACCCGCTCGACCAGGGGCTCGGCCAGGATCAGCGTCTCACCGTCGACACGTGCCTTGACGTAGGTGACAGCGGGCGCCACAGCGACAGCCTCGTTGCCCGGCAGCGTCCAGGGCGTCGTCGTCCAGACGAGGAGGTACTCAGGCCCGCTCGTCCCCGGACGCGGGAGCGACGCCGGATCCATATCTGATTCCTCCGGCGTCGCGGGAGCAGAGGAGACGAGCGGAATTTTTATGAAGATGGAGGGGTCGGAGACGTCCTGATAGCCAAGCGCCACCTCGTGCGAGGAAAGCGCGGTGCCGCAGCGCGGGCAGTAGGGCACGACCTTGTGCCCCTCGTAGAGGCGGTCGTCGTCCCAGAGCTTGCGCAGCGACCACCAGACCGACTCGATGTAGTCGTCCTCGAGCGTGACGTAGGGGTCGTCGAGGTCGATCCAGAAACCGATCCGCTCGGTCAGCCGGTTCCACTCCTCTACGTACTCGAACACCGAGGCGCGGCAGCGCTCGTTGAACTCGGCGATCCCGTACTCCTCGATCTCCTGCTTGGAGGAGATCCCGAGCTCTTTTTCGACCTCGAGCTCGACCGGCAGGCCGTGGCAGTCCCAGCCGGCCTTGCGCGGCACCCGGTAGCCCCGCATCGTCCTGTAGCGCGGGTAGACGTCCTTGAAGACCCGGGAGAGGACGTGGTGGGAGCCGGGTCGGCCGTTTGCGGTCGGCGGTCCCTCGTAGAAGCTCCAGACCTCAGCTCCCTCACGGTTGGCGAGCGAGCGGTCGAAGACGTCGCGCTCGCGCCAGCGCGCCAAGACCCGCTCCTCGAGCTCGGGGAAGGACTGCCGGGGGTCGACTGGCTTGAAGCCGGGCATGAGCAGGTGATTCTAGGTTCGTCTACCCTCCCCGACCCATGACCCCCGTCTTCGACCTCAACGGAAAGGTGGCGCTGGTGACCGGCGCCGCCCGCGGGATCGGCTTCGAGACCGCCCGCCAGATGCACCTGCGGGGCGCCTCTGTGGTCGTCGTCGACCTCGACGCCGAGCAGGCACGCGAGGCGGCCGAGCGGATCGGCGCGCGGGCGCTGGGAGTCGCCGCCGACGTGACCGACGAGGGCGCGATGCAGGGCGCCGTCGCCGCGGCCGTCGAGCACTTCGGCGGCCTCGACGTCGTCGTCGCGAATGCCGGCATGGCGCAGGCGAAGGTGGCGACGGTCCGTGGCATCGCCGGCGAGGAATGGGAGCGGGTATTCGAGGTCGACATGCTCGGCGTCTGGCGCACGGTGCGGGCGGCGCTGCCGCAGATTGTCGAGCGCCGCGGCCACGTCGTCGTCACGTCCTCGGTATACGCCTTCGTCAACGGCATCTTCAACAGCCCCTACGCGGTCGCCAAGGCCGGGGTCGAGTCGCTCGGCAGAGCTCTGCGGGTAGAGCTGGCCCCACTTGGTGCCAGCGCGAGCGTCGCCTACTTCGGCTGGGTCGACACCAAGCTCGTCCAGGACGCCTTCGAGCGCCCGCACTCCGATCACGTGCAGGGGCTTGCACCCGAGCGACTGCGCAGGCGGATCACCCCCGACGTCGCCGGCGCCGCCGTCGTCCGCGGCATCGAAGAACGAGCGCCGCGGATCTTCGCGCCCAAGTGGTGGCGCTACGTCTCCGCTCTGCGGGGGCTCCTCAACCCGATCCTCGACCGACACCTGGAACAGGCGGCGGTGGCGAAAGCGGTGCGAGCGATCGAGTCCGAAGCCGACGAGCAGGGCGCCGCCGCGGTCTCAGCCGCCTCGCGTTAGCTCCTCGAGCAGGAAGACGAAGGACTCGTAGCTCTCCCCGGTGGCGCGGGCGAGGCCGATCTCGCAGGTACGGTTGCTGCTCAGATAGGCGTCGAATTCGCGGCCCGAGAGCTCCGCTGCTTGGTCGGCGGTCGCCGCCGCGGTTAGCTCGGGCCGGCTGAAGCCGCGGTCGCCGGCGAAGCCGCAGCAGGTCGCCGAGGGTGCCACGTAGACGTCCTCGGCGAGGGCATCGGCGAGGGTGCGCAGGCGCGGGGCGAGGCCCATCTGGCGCGTCGCGCAGGTCGGGTGGATAGTCGCCGAACCGACTTTGCAGGCGACCTCCAGCCGCGGCAGCAGCCGGTCGTGCGCCCAGGCGACCGAGTCGAGGACGTCCAGCGTCGCGAGGCGCGCGGCGTTCTCCTCGTCGAGCACCCCCTCGCCGGGCTCGGCGACGGCGTGGGTGCAGGAAGCGGCGTCGATCACGACCGGCAGCTCTCCCTCATCGCTCCAGCGCCAGAGCCGCTCGACAATCTCGTTCGCCTTGTATCGGTGGGCGTCGCCGAACCCTTTGGAGCTCCAGGGCAAGCCGCAGCACGATCCTCCGACCTCGACCGGAATCCAAACCGGCAACCCGGCCCGGCCGGAGACCTTCACCATCGCCTCCGCCAGGCTCGAGTGCCGCGGGGAAGCGAAGATGCGGTTGGTGCAGGAGGGGACGTAGATGGCGCTCGCGCCCTGCCGGTTCGTCACCGGCAGGCGTGGTGAGGCCGGCCGCGGCAGCCCGGCGCCGCGCTTGCTGCGACGCGCCAAGGGGCCGCCGAGGCGCAGTCCCGCACGCGAAGCCTTTTCGACGCCTGCCCAGCTCTTCGCGCCGCGCAGGGCCAGCGCTTCGGCCCGCGGCGAGTGCCTCTCCTCGCGCAGCTCCTTGACCAGCTTGCCGGTGTCGATCCCGAGCGGGCAGGCGAGGCGGCAGGAGCCGTCGGCGGCGCAGGTGTCGAGCCCGTCGTAGGAATACTCCTCCTCGAGCACGCGGCGCAGCGAGGAACCCTCGGGCTGGCGGGCTATCTCGCGGCGCAGGACGATCCGCTGCCGCGGCGTCGTGGTCAGGTTGCGGCTGGGGCAGACCGGCTCGCAGAAGCCGCACTCGACGCAAGGTGCCGCCTCCTGCTCGATCTCCGGCGTCGTTTTCAGGTTGCGCAGGTGGGCATCGGGGTCGCGGTTGAGCACGACCCCGGGGGCGAGCACGCCGTCGGGGTCGGCGAGCCGCTTCACCCGCCACATCAGCTCGGCTGCCTTCTCTCCCCACTCGCGCTCGACGTAGGGCGCCATGTTGATCCCGGTGCCGTGCTCGGCCTTGAGCGAGCCGTCGTACTTGCCGACGATCAGCTCGACCAGCTTCGCCATGAAGGACTCGTAACGCTCCAGGTCCTCCTGCTTGGCGAAGTCGGGGGTGAGCATGAAGTGCAGGTTCCCGGCGGAGGCGTGACCGGCGACCCCGGGCAGGAAGCCGTGCTCGCCGAGCAGCGCCTGCAGGTCGCGGGCGCCCTCGGCGATCCGCTCCGGCGGCACGCAGACGTCCTCGACGATCAGCGCCGTGCCCGGCGGCCGCACCCGCCCGACGAGGCCGTGCAGCCCCTCGCGCACCCGCCAGGCCAGCTCGATCTCCTCGGGGTCGCGGGTGAACCCGATCGGGCGGATCGTCTCGTGCGCTGCGAGGATCTCTTCCGCTCCGGCGACCTGTGGGCCCAGCTCCGTGTCGGTCTCGGCGCCGAACTCGACCAGCAGCACCGCCGACTCCGGCGGCAGCTCCTTCCACTCCTCCGGCGCGCCGACCATGTTGTAGGCGGCGACGATCAGCGCCGGGGCGACCATCAGCTCGACCGCGCCGGCGCCGCTCGCGACCAGGTCGCGCACGGGGGCGATCGCCGCGTCGATGCCCGGGAAGTGGATCCAGGCGGTGGTCGTATGGGCGGGCTGCGGCACCGTCTCGAAGACCGCCTCGGCGACGAAGCCGAGCGTCCCCTCCGAGCCGACGAGGAGGCGGCGGAAGATCTCCAGCGGCTCGTCGGCGTCGAGAAAGGCGCAGAGCCGGTAGCCGGTCGTGTTCTTGATCGCGAACTTGCGCCGGATGCGCTCGCTCAGCTCGGCGTCGGCGCGGATCTCGTCGCGGATCGCGGCCAGACCCTCCGCCAGCTCCGGCTCTGCGGCGGCGAAGCGCTCGGCGGCGCCGGGGGCGGCGGTGTCGATCGTCGTCCCCGAGGGCAGCACGAAGGTCATCGAGCGCACCGTCGAGTAGGAGTCCTTGGTCGTGCCGCAACGCATCCCGCCGGAGTTGTTGGCGATCACGCCGCCAACCGTGGCGATGTCGGTGCTGGCCGGGTCGGGGCCGAGCTTGCGGCCGTAAGGGGCGAGCACCTTGTTGGCGTGGCCGAGCACGATGCCCGGCTTGACCCGCGCCAACGCCCCGTCCTCCTCGACCGCGATGCCGCCGAAGTGGCGCCGCACGTCGACCAGGATGCCATCGCTCTGGCCCTGGCCGTTGAGGCTGGTGCCGCCAGCGCGGAAGACGACCGGGATCCCGTTGGCGCGGCCGTAGGCGAGGGTCTTGGCGACGTCGTCCGCGCCGTGCGCCATCACCACCGCCCGCGGCAGCAGCCGATAGGGACTGGCGTCGGAGGCGTAGCGGACGATGTCGCTTGCCCGGCCGAGCACCCGATCGGCGCCGAGCAGCGCTTCGAGGTCGCCACGCAGCGGCTGGGCGGTTCCCGCCGCGAGCGACTCCGGAGCGCGGTCGAGGGAGGCGACGGTCATGTCGCGATTGTCCTAGAAGAGGGACATTCCCGGCTGTACCGGGACTTCGACCAGCTCGGGGCGCGAGGAGGCGAGCGCCTTCGCCAAGGCGTCGCGGACCTCGTCGCGGCCGCTCGCCACCTGGGTCGAGACGCCGTAGCCGGCGGCGACGGCGGCGACGTCGAGTGCGGGCAGGTCGAGGCCGGGCGCCCCCTGCACCGACTCGACCTCGGCGAACCACTTGAGGATCGCGTACTCGGAGTTGCGCAGGACGAGAAAGGTGACCGGCACGTCGTAGGCGACGGCGCTCCAGAAGGCGCTGACCGCGTACTGCACCGAGCCCTCGCCAATCACGCAGACCACCGGACGATCCGGCTGGGCAAGCTGCACCCCGACGGCGGCGGGAAGGCCGAAGCCGAGGCCGCCGCCAGCGCTGAAGTAGTAGCTGCCGGGTCGCGAGAGGCGCAGCTGGTTGCGCAGCGCCAGGGTGCTGGAGGGCGACTCGAGCACGACGATGCCGTCCTCGGGGAAGACTTCCCCCAGTGCAGAGTGCACGGTGGAGGAGTTGAGCGGGTCCTCGGCGGGAATTTCGCTCGGCCCCGGGTTCGGCTCGGGCACCGGTCGCGAGGACTCCGGCACCGCCTCCAACAGCGCCTCCAAGGTCAGCCTGACATCGGCGACGATCGCGTCGCCCATCGGCGCCCGGGCGGCCTCGTCGGGATCGCTGGTGATCGCGACCAGCTTCGCCCCCTCGGGAAGCAGCGGGCCGGGGATGTGGGGGTAGTAGGGGAAGACGGAGCTGCCCGCGACGAGAATCAGATCGTGCCCCTCGAGGGTCTGGCCGACCGGGCCGATCGCCGGCGGCAGCACGCCGCGGAAGTTCGGGTGGCCCTCGGGGAAGCCGAGTTTGCCGCCGCCCGGCGCCGGCGTCGCCCAGACCGGCAGGCGTTGGCGCTCGGCCAGCGCGACCGCCGCGTCCCAGCCGCCGCTGGCATCGATGTCGGGGCCGGCGACGAAGACCGGGTTGGTCGCCGCGTCGAGCCGCTCGGCCAGCGCGCGCACCGCCTCGGGGTCCGCGACGGCGCGGCCGGTCACCGTGCGCCCGATCGCCTCGCGCGCGTCGGCCTCCTCGACCTCGGCGTACCAGTCGTCCATCGGCAGCGAGACGAAGACGGGGCCCTGCGGCGGCAGCGAGGCGAGGTGGGCGCCGTGGGCGAGGGCTAGCGGGACGTCCTGCGCCCGCGGCGGCTCGTAGGACCACTTGACCAGCGGGTGGGGCATGCGGATCGCGTCGCGGTTGGTCAGGTTCGCCTGCAGGGTCATCTGCGCCCGCGTCTGCTGGCCGGCGGTGACCAGGAGCGGCGTGTGGTTGGCCTGCGCGTTGAAGATCGCTCCCATCGCGTTGCCGACGCCGGGCGCGGTGTGGAGGTTGGCGAGCGCGGTGCGGCCGGAGGCCTGGGCGTAGCCGTCGGCCATCCCGACCACGACCGCCTCGTGCAGGCCGAGCACGAAGCGGAAATCGCCAGGGAAGTCGGCGAGCATCGGCAGCTCGGTCGATCCCGGGTTGCCGAAGATGGTCGTCATTCCCTGGGTACGGAAGAAGTCGAAGCTGGCGTCACGCACGGTCGTCATGCCCGGGACCCTACCTTTGCAGCGCTCAAGTCGGGTCCGAGTGACGGTCGATAAGGGGACCGTGCCAGGGAAGATCGACAGCCTCCGACGGGCCACGCGTGAGCGGGGTGCGCTGGTAGCAATCGCCGCCGCCGCTTTGCTCGTCTGGGCGGCCGCGCCCGCGAGCGCCGCGCCGATTCCCACGCGGCTGATCCAAGCGAGCGGGGAAATCGTCCCGATCCCCGCCTCGGTTCCCCACGAAGCAGGCGACATGGTCGACCGCCGCATCGTTCCCGACCTGCGCTGGCTCGCCGCCCGCTATCCGATCTACGTCACCGACGGCTACTCCGGCCCGCTGCCCAACGGCGAACACGTCGGCTGCAACATGTGCCACGTCAGGGGCTCCGACCACTACAACGGGCTCGCGGTCGACCTCGTGCCCCTGAACGGGACGCCCGGCAAATGCGACGCGAGTTGGGCCCCGATCACCCGCCTCGCCCTCTGGGCCGAGCCGGTTCAGAACGAGCCCCGACCGCCCTTCCGCTGGGTCGGCTACGACGGCGACGCCGGCCACGGCTGCGGCAATCACCTGCACCTCTCCTGGGAACATGCTCCGGCTCCGATGTTCCAGCTGGCCGAATGGGTCGAGGTCTTCCCGGTGGGCAAGCAGACCGCGACGAAGCAACCGCCGGCGAGCGTTCCCCCGTCCGGCATCAAGCCGCCGAAAGGCCCGCAGGGCGGCAGCGAGCCCGAGCCGGTCGCCGAACCCGGTCCGCGCGGAGGCATCTCCGTCGTTCAGTCCGGCGGCGTCTCCCCGCGTAGTGATTGAGAACCCGTCCGGCAGGGCTTCCACTTAACTTTTTCGGTGGATCGGGATTGGCCTATCGCCCGCTGGCCCTCAGCGAAAAAGTACGAGACGTTCCAGCCCTACCGGACGGGTTCGTAGGATGCAGCGCGTGCGCTGCTCGCTGCTGATCTCTTTCGTCGCCAGCTTGATAGTTCTGGGTGGCTGTGGGGGCCCAGACGACTCGACTCCCGTCGCCTGCCTCGAAGGTGCGCAGACCTACCTTCGTGCCCTGCGGGATGCGCCCGGCGAAGTCGAGCTGGGCGGGGCGACGCCGATCTCGGGCTGCCTTGCCCAGAACCAGACCGGCGGCGATCTGGCGACTGTCGGCGACGCGATGCTGACTGCGACCACCAAGCTCAACGTCGAGGCGCGGGCCGAGCCCGGTGGGGCCGCGAACCTGCGGCTCGGCTACCTGCTCGGCGCCGCCGAGCGTGGTGCCGACGGCACCGAAGGGATCCACGCCGAGTTGATCCGCCGCCTCTCCGCCGCCGCCCGCTACAGCCCCGACAACCAGCCCCTCCCCGCCACCTTCCTCGACGCCTACCAGCGTGGCTTCGACGCCGGCCGGGCTCACGGCTGAGCAGAGCAGGCTCTAGCGCGGCGAGACGATCACCAGGCGCCCGTCGGCGAGCCGATAGGCGGTGCCGACGGGTTGCCCTTTGCCCCGCGCCTGTCGTTCCGAGCCAGGGGCGGGAAGAACCCGGACGTGGGCCTGCTCGGCACCGGGGCGTCGCTGGATCCGGCCACTGCCGGGGTTGACGGTGAGGGTCAGCCCCGCGATCAGAAAGGCGACCGCGAGGACGATGCCGATGTCGAAGAGGTTGACCAGCCCGTCGAGCGGGTCTCCCGCGTTCTCGGCGATCTTGCCGTGACGCCCCAGTCCGATCCGGCTCACGTCAGCGGCTCCAGCTCTGTGCCAGAGCCTGGCCCTGCGCTGCGGGGGCCGGCTGGGCAGGGGGCAGTGCCCCGGCTCCCTGCTCGAGCGCCGCCAGGTCCTCGGTGTACATCCGCGTGCGAGCCAGCGTCAGGGCGAAGGCGACGGTGCCGACGAGCAGCCCGACGACGGTGGCGCCGAAGGCGTCGCGCAGGTTTTCGGCCAGCACGGCGACGTTGCCGTTGCCCAACGCGGCAAGGCCCGGCGCGAGTGGGATCAGGGTGCCCATCAGCCCGATCGCCGGCCCGGCCCTGACCAGCAGACGCGTGCGGTCGAGCCGTCGCTGCACCGTCAGCTCGTAGCGCGCCAGGGCGCGCTCGGTCGCCGCCGGGCGGTCGGGGGCGTGGCCGGCCACCGCAAGCGCCGTAAGGGCCTCGGCGGCGACCGAGCCCGGGGCGCTGTAGGCGTAATGCGAAGCGTGGGCGGGGTCGGCGATCGCCTGCGCGGTCAGCTCCGACAGGTCGGCGTGGCGCGCCCGCACCCGCCGCCGCCAGACCTCGGCGACGAAACGGCCCAGCTCGACGGCACAGAGCAGCAGGATCAGCACGGCCGCGATCAGAACCGGAATCCGCAGTGCCGTCGCGATGTCCGCCAGCGCATTGCCGAGGTCGATCGCGCCGCTCACGGCAGGACAACCCCTCGCCACCGCTCCAGCTGGAAGCCGCCGAGACAGAACAGCAGCGCCGCAGCGCCGATTGCGATCGCCGACTCCGAAGGCCCGCCACCGCTCGTTCCGGCCCCGTGCAGGCCGGGGGCGCCAAAGCCGGGGGCGCCGCCCCCGACGAGCGTGCCGGTGACTTCGCGGCCGCTGCCCTGCAGTTCGTCCCCGCCGGCCGAGGACGAGCCGACTCCCGCTCCTTCGGCGCTCTCGCGAGCATCCGCGGGCGCTTCATCGTGCTTGCGGCGAGCTTCGGACGTCGCGGTGATCGCGGGCTGCTGGGCGTTCTCGCCGCGCCTGGTCTCACTGTGGTCGATCGCGTACCTGTTGCGGCGTACCTGGCGCGTCCCGCCCGGCGTTCGGCCCCTGCTCTGTGGTTTTGGGCGGCTGAACAGCGGCGCGCCCCCGCCGCCGCCGCCCGCGATCACGCCGCTCCCCGACTGGTTGCCTTCGCCCTGGCCCGGCTGTGCAGCCGCGGCCTGCGGCTTGGCGCTGCACGGCGAGGACGGGATCGGCCAGGCCTGGCCGGCGAAGGCCGGGGCCACGTAGGCGGTCATCCAGACGCCGTTGGTGTCTTCGCTCGCCTTCCAGCGGATGTGCCCGTCGGGCTGCTGGAGGGAAGCCATGTAGGAGAGGGGGTCGTTTCCGCCCTCGAGCCAGGTTTCGGGATCCTGCCCGGCCGCCCAGATGCCCTGCACCGCCCAGGCAGTCGAGGCGACGTTCGATTCCACTTCGCCGGGGAACTCGGGGAAGCCTCCGTCGGAGCCCTGTATGGCGCGCAGGTACTGGAGCCCGTCGCGCTCGGCTTCCGTATCCTGGCGGCCCGCCGCGCGGAGCGCCTGGATCGCGGCCCCGGTCATGTCGGCTTCCGTGCGGCGACCCTTGACTTCGAACGACCAGCCGCCGTCGCCGTCCTGCTCGGCGATCAGCCAATCGGCGGCGCGCTGGATCGCGGCCTGCGCTTCGGGCTCCTCGATCGGAGCGAGGGCGACGATGGCGAAAATCGTGTCGTTGATTTCCCCCCGGCCTCCAGGCACGTATGGAAAGGAGCCGTCCGGCAGCGCTCGGGCGAGGACTTCCTCGACCAGGTCGTAGCCGGCGAAGCTGTGCGGGTCGGTGCCGGAGGCGTCGACCACCATCAGTTCGCGCTCGAACGCGGTCGTCGGGATCGACGGGTAGGGAATCTCTTCTTCGAGGCCTTTGTGGAAGTGATCGACGAGGAACCGGTTGGCATCGACGCCGCCTGGCCTCGCCTGACAGCGAGGGTTGATCCCCGCCGCAGCCAGAGCCAGTGCGACCCAGGCGCTGAAGCCCTGGCCCGATTCACTGCCCGAGGCACCGCCGAAACCGCCGTCGGGGTTCTGCGCTTCCTGCAGGTAGCGGATCGTGCTGTCGAGCCGCGCCCGGTTGATCGGGTTCGGTGCGCTGGCCGCCGCCGGCCCGACGGCGATCAGGACACAGAACACGAGGGTCGAGCCAAGCAGGCGCACGGTCAGTCGACCATCTAGGCCGGCACCTGGACCTTGCCGATCGTGGCGGTCGAGCTGCGGCCGAGGGCGTCGACGATCGTGATCCGCAGCCGGTAGCCGGCGCCGGCCGGCAGTCGCAGCGACGCCGAGCTCCCGCTCGTGCCGCTTGCCCTGGTCACGTAGCGGCCGCCCCTTTGGCCGAGCGTCTTCGAGGAGATCGTCCATTTCGCTATTCCCACCCCCGCGTCGAGCACGCGCCAGCTGACCTTGACCAGGCCGTGCGCGATGCGCCTGCGATCGACCCGCGGCGTCTGCAGATGTACCTGGCCGGGGTCGGTCGACGCGGATGCTCCGGCACCGGAGACCTTCGCGACGGAGCCCGACTGGCCCGCACCGACCCCGGGCGTCCCCGATCCGGGTTCTTCCACTTCCCCCGCGGGCGGGGTCCGGGCCAGATCGTCCGGGGGGAGCGGCCCGCAGTCGGTTTTGGTGGGGGGATCGATCACACACACGTCGAGGCGGTTCGAGCGGATCGCGGTTTCATCTCCGCCAGAGCCGACCACGGTCGCCTTGATCCGGTTCCAGCCCGTTTTGGCGAAGCTGACCTCGGCCCGCCCGTCCGCGCCGGTTTCAACCGTTGCCGAGCTCGCCGTGTCAACCTTCTCGAAGCCCCCGGGACCGATCTCCACAGGTGCCACTTCGGCGCCCTCGAAGGGGTTGGCGCCGGCCCGCTCCGGAGCCGCCGGCGGTACGCCCTCGGCGTCGTCTTCGTAGGCATCGACCTCGACTTCGAACGGCTCGCCCAGCTCGGCGCCAGCGGTCAGTGGCCTGGCGCCCCCGGAGTAACCGGCCGGAAAGAGCGCCAGCAGCGGCTTTTCCTTGAAGGCATCGTACGCCCAGAGAACCTCGTCTCCCCCGTCGACCTGGTACTGGCAGCCGCCGACGTTGGTGTAGACGTTGTTGACGAGCAGGCCCCAGTACTCGCTGAGCGCCGCGTCCTGTCCAGCGGGCCCCCAGCGAGTGATGAAGTAGTCGTCGTAGCCGGGATACCAGTTGCCGTCGAAGCCTTCGCCGACGATGCTCATCGCGTCGACCGAGGCAGCGGTCGGGGTCGGGCCCGGGGTCGGGTACTTGCCGTTGTTGACGCCGTCGCAGCGATGGGGTTCGGCGTCGGATAACGCCTTGACGCCGTGGCCTTCGGTCAGGACCGGCCCCTCGAACAGGGTTTCGCCGCGGCCCTCGATCCGCACGTTGACTTCGGTTGGGGTCGCCATTGCCACGGGTGCGGCGAAGACGATGAAGAAAAGGGCGACGCTGAACGCCGCGATGAGTGTGCGCATGCCTGGCCCCTTTCCGCGAGGGCGATCGACGTGTGTGGATCGGAGGGAGGTCTCCTGGCTTCCGAGTTCCCGCCGCGCCTTCCCGGCCGGTGAGGCCAGTGGCTGCCGCATGGGCATGCGGCGGGCTTTTGCTCGGTCACAGTGGCGGGCCCGCGCCGGTTTTTCACCGGCTTCCCCGTCCACCGATCCTTGTTGCGGCCAGTCTAACCGAGCCCCAAGCAACGCCCGGGGCTCGGTGCGAGATGGCTATTCGTACTTCAGATAAATCGTGTCACCGACGTGGATGACGGTGTTGCGTTTCGCCTGGACTTTCGTGCCACCGTCAATGACGACGTTCCATTTTTCGGCGGGTGAGGCGGGGAACCCATTGATCTGGGTGATCGCCCCTTCGCCACTCGAGGGCAGGAAGCCAGTCACGCAGGACGCCGGCGTGGTCCCGGCAACCGCGGCGTTGAGCACCGTCGCCAGGGTCGTCGTCGTCGCTTTCGGGGCCAGCGAGACCGAGCAGACCTTCAACGGCGAGCTGCCGTTGTCGACGATCAGCGCCAGCGAGGCGGTTTCCGCTTCCCCGGTGGCGAATTCGGTCACGCCCTTCCACTGTTCGCCTTTGCTCGGTTTCGGTGGCGCGGCGGTGAAACCGCCGCTGCCGAGGGCGCGAATGGCGTCCTGGCTTGCGTACTCTTCCGCGCTGCTGCCGGAGGTCCCGTACCTGAACCCACCGCCGCTCACCTGCTGGGAGATGAGGAAGTTGAGCGGCGTCTTTTTGGCCGGCGCCGTGCCGGTTAATTCGGCTTCCTGTGGATCGATGCCACAGGCTTTGAGTCCCTGCACCGCCCAGGCGTTGGAGTCCGTGTTGACGCCGAATTCCGATTCGAAGGCGCCGCTGGATTTGACGAATTTCGAGACGAGGTATTTCTTCGCGTTGACGATCGCTTCGTTCGTATTGGCGACACCGGCCGTGCAAAGCGCAGCCATCGCCGCCCCGGTCATGTCGGGTTCGGACGCTTTTTTCAGCGCCGCTTCGTTGCCCGCGGCTTTTTCCCAGGTCCAGCCGCCGTCGGTGTGCTGGTTGGCTTTCACCGCCGTAACCGCTTGATCGAGGACGACCTGGGGCACGCGCTGGGCACCGGTGGTCGTTTTCGTGTCCGCCAGCGCCAGCAATCCGAAGACGGTCGCGTTGAAGGTCGAGCCGTAGTAGCCCGGGCTTTCCGGCTGGTAGTAGGAAGCGACTTTGGCGATCAGATTCTGTCGCTTCGAGACGCGGGCCGGATCGGTCCCCGCCGCGTAGGCGATCAATGCTCCGCGCTCGAAGTCGGTCGCGAGGGCCCCTTCCCCCGGCCAGCCGACCGCGCCGACGACCCCTTCGTACCAGCTGCGAGCGTCGCTGCTTTCTTTGCCCGCTTTGTTGACGTCGGCGGGGGCCACGCCTGCCGCCGCAAACGACGTCAGCGCCCAGTCGCCGCCGAAGCCGGGGATTTCACCGCTTTCTTTCTGCAGGCCTTTGAGGTAAGTGACCCCTTCGTTCCTGGCTTTTTCGATCTGTTCGGGGGTTGCGGTCGCCAACGCGATAGCGGGCGCCAACAGCGAGCCGAGCGCCGCGGCGATCAACGCCAAGCGGCAGGTGATGGGACGCATAGATGGATCTCCTTCTGGTCGCGAGAACAGGGTCCTATGTGTGCGTCAGGCGGCGAGTATTCGGACTCGGAGTCGGCATCCAAACCAGCCGTGCCTACTCCATACCGTTGCGCGTCAGTCCCGGATTCGCACCGGGTTCCCTCGATCGCTTGACGTTTGCAATCTAATGAGGTCGGCGGCGGCGCGGCGAACGCTTTGGCCGAATCTCCTATAGGTTCAGCGCCAACCAAATCCACGGATCGGTGGACGGGGAAGCCGGTGAAAAACCGGCGCGGGCCCGCCACTGTGACCGAGCAAAAAGCCCGCCGCACGCCATGCGGCAGCCACTGGCCCCTCACCGGCCGGGAAGGCGCGACGGGAAGGCTCGGAAGCCAGGAGACCTCCCTCCGATCCCTCCACCAAGCCCTCGAGGAAAGGGGTTCACGGATGCAAGCAGTCTCGTTTCGACGCCTGTCCGCGCTCTGCGCAGTTGCCCTGTCGCTCGCAGCTCTCGCAGCGCTTCCCGCCGCCGCCGCGGCCACCTCCAGCCCGGAAGAAATCGACACCGCCGTCGGCAAGGCGGTGGAATACGTGCGCGGTCAGCAGGATCCTCTGACCGGCGAACCCTTCGGCTTCGAACATGGCTCCTTCAGCAGCGACTGGGTCGCGACCTCGCTGGCCGCGGCAGGAGTCAGCGCCGCGGATGTCCACACCCCCGGCCACCCGAGCCTGCAGGACTTCCTCTTCGACGACTACACCGGCTTCTGGGGCGGCCCACCGACGAAAGCCGCCACCGACTACGAGCGCGTCACCCTGGTCTCCCATGCGGCCGGCCTCGACCCGGCGCGGCTCTCGGCCGACCTGAACCTGCCGGCGCAGATCGCCGGCACCTGGAACCCGCTCGCCGGCAGCTTCGGCGAACCGAGCATCAACAGCACGGTGTTCGGGATCCTGGCCTTGAAAACCGCTCCGGTGCCCGCCTGGGCCCTCGCCCCCGCGGTCTCGTACCTGCGCGGGCGACAGCACGACGACGGTGGTTGGACCTACTCGGCGGCGATCACCCCGGCGGCGAAAGCGGAACCGAGCGAACCCGACATGACCGGGGCGGCGATCGCGGCGCTCTGCGAAGCCGGCGTCCCCGCATACGACCCCTCCGTGGCCCCCGCCCTCGCCTACCTGCACAGCCTGCTGGTCGATGCGACCGGCGCCTTCCACTACGCCTTCGGCGACAACGCCGACGCCACCGCCTGGGCGGTCAGCGGCCTCAACGCCTGCGGGATCGATCCCCAGTCGGCGGCCTGGACGACCGCGTCGGGCAAGACGCCGATCGACCACCTGCTCTCGCTCCAGGTCCCGTCCGGCCCCGAAGCCGGCGGCTTCGGCTACGAAAACACCAGCGAAGCGAACCTCTACTCGACCCAGGACGCGCTGCGGGCGATCGCCGGCGGCGTCTTCACCGCGGCGCCCCCGGCCCGGAGCGACTCGTCTCAGCCAAGCGTCCGGCCGCCGGCGGCGGTCGCGACTGGGACTCCCGTCCCCCACCTGTTGGCGATCGAGCTCGCCCCCGGCAACGTGAGGATCTGCAAGGTGATCGCGCCGGACGGGGCGCCGCTGAGCCAGGTTCTCAACGAAGCCAGGACAGGCGGCTCCTTCCCCGCCGGCTGCGTGAGCTCGTTCGCGATGCTCGACGGGCGCGTCGTCGCAATCGACGGCGTCGCTCCGGCCGGCGAAGACGAAGCGTGGCTGCTGCGCCTCGATCGTGCCGGTCAGGTTCCCGCCGGGGAGCAACCGGTTGGGTTCGGCGAGACGATCTCGCTGCGCCTCGGCACCCCGCCGGCTCAGGGCGCGGCGCTTCCCGCCCGAGAGGGCCCGGCCGGACCCCCCGGTGCGATCGGACCGCGCGGCAAGAGCGGGGCGAAGAAGCACCGGGCCGGCCGTAGGAACGGGGCGCGCTGCGGGGCTCACCGCCGCCACTCCGGCAAGCGCCGCGCTCGCTGCGCGGCCGGGCACCGACACCGCCGCCACGGGCGCTCGAATACGCTGCGGTTACCTACGAATCCGTGATGGAGGACTGACCTTGACCGAGCAGCTCTGGGGTGGCGAGACCACCAAAGCCGTCGACAACTTCCCCGTCTCCGGCGAGCGGGTTCCCGTGCCCGTCGTCCGCTGGCTGGGACGGCTGAAGGGCGCCGCGGCGCGGGTCAACGGCGAGCTGGGAGAGCTGGATGCGGAGCTGGCGGCTCGCATCGCCGACGCCGGCGATGCGGTCGCCGCCGGCGAGCACGACGACCAGTTCCCGGTCGACGTCTTCCAGACCGGCTCGGGGACCTCCTCGAACATGAACGCCAACGAGGTGCTCGCCAAGCTCGCCGGCGAGTCGGCCCACGCCAACGACCACGTCAACATGGGCCAGTCCTCCAACGACGTCTTCCCCTCGGCCGTGCACCTGGCGGCGCTCGACGAGGTGACCCACGACCTGTTGCCCGCGATGGAGGGACTGCAGGAGGCCCTCGCCGAGAAGGCCGAGCGCTTCGCCGACGTCGTCAAGGCGGGCCGCACCCACCTGATGGACGCGGTGCCGGTGACCCTGGGGCAGGAGTTCGGCGGCTACACGGCGCAGGTCCGGCTCGGCATCCAGCGGGTCGAGGGAACGCTGCGTCGCGTCGGCCAGATCCCGCTCGGCGGCACCGCGACCGGGACCGGGCTCAACACGCATCCCGAGTTCGCCGCGAAGGTGCGCGAGAAGCTCGCCGAGGACACCGGCCTGACGATCTCGGCGCCGCTCGACCCCTTCGAGGCGCAGGGCAACCGCGATGCGCTGGTCGAGCTCTCGGGCGCGCTCAAGATCTACGCCGTCTCGCTCAACAAGATCGCCAACGACCTGGCCCTGATGGGCTCCGGCCCGCGCGCCGGCCTCGCCGAGCTGCGCCTGCCCGAGCTGCAGAAGGGCTCCTCGATCATGCCCGGCAAGGTCAACCCCGTCATCCCCGAGGTCGTGATCCAGGTCGCCGCGCAGGTGATCGGCAACGACACGTCGATCACCGTCGCCGGCAGCCAGGGCCAGTTCGAGCTCAACGTGCGGGTGCCGCTGATCGCCCGCAACCTGCTCGACTCGATCAAGCTGCTCGCCTCCGCCTCACGCCTGCTGAACGAGAAATGCGTCGCCGGCGTCGAGGCCAACGAGGAGATGACCGAGCGCCACGCCGAGGCGACCCTGGCCACGGCCACCGCGCTCAACCCTCACATCGGCTACGACCGCGCCGCCGACATCGTCAAGACGGCAGCCGAGTCGGGACGCTCCCTGCGCGAGGTAGCGCTCGAGCAGGGCGTCGAGCCCGCGGTGCTCGAGGAGGCGCTGGACCACCGCCGCATGGCGCGGCCGCACGAGTAGGCTCAGCTCGTACGATGCTTGCGTGCAGCTTCGACGAGCCGCTCGGCGCGGCGCCAGGCGCGCTTGCGCTGATCTGCCGTAACCGGCGGCGCAGCGTAGCCGGCTCGGCTCTTCATTTGGAGCAGCGCCTGCAGATCCTTACCGAGCCCCGCACCATCAGGGGTCACCCTCGATAACTCAGCGATTGCTTGAAGGTGATCCTCTCCCTGTACGAAGTGACCGAATGCTTCGCAGCAAATCACGTCTGAAGCCGCGATCCCTGCGTGCACGCAGAGTGTGACCAGGGCGTCGCCGACGTCACTCTCGTCGTTGGCCAGATCGCGAACCATCTCGGCAACATCGAGAAACTGCGTGGCCTTGCGAAAACGGCCGCTGGCGATCTCCTCATTGCATTTCTTGAGGCGAGCGGTCATCGACCGTCATCCCCACCGATCAAGCGCCGTAGAACGTCGCGAGAGCCATACACCTCGATGCCCTCTGCCCTTACCTCTTCAATGACCCCCCGGACCGCTTCGTCTTGCAGATCGGCTTCGCCGTATTCGAGGACCCGCGCATCGTTACCAGTCCATTTGGTCAGGTCTTTCTCCAGGTGATTGAGCTGTTCCCGCCATTCGTCCAGGTCTTCCGGGATCTGAGCAGGCCGGATCACGAGCAGATCAAGGTCGCTGGGAGGTCCGGCCTCTCCGCGAGCTACCGAGCCGAAGACCATGACCAGCCGGGGCGGCATGGTCCATTCAGAGACCAGTTGTTGCGCCTGCTCGAGAAGTTGTTCGCGTAAGGACGCCAGACCTTCGATGTGGGGCGCCGCCAGATGAGACCGATTGAGCCGATAGAGATTTGCCCGACCCGCCGGGCGGCTGCTGACAACACCTTGTTCGACCAGTCGCTCAGCCGCCCTGCGGATTCCATTTTCCGAGCCGCGCGCCACCAGACTGTGGAGGCGACGGCCACTGAACTCTTCGTCGGCCCCGGCGAGAACGCTCAGGACATCCCCGTCGAGAGTAGGGGTGACGACGGTTAGCGGGTGTCTGAAGTCCATAATCTATCCGCATAATAGTAGCGATATACGCAATATTATGTTGATAGAGCTAGCCCTGCAAAGTGACGAAGCGCTCCTCGGTCAGCTCGAGCACCGCGAAGGCCGGACCCTCGCGGGTGTTGCCGGAGTCCTTGACTCCGCCGTAAGGCATCTGGTCGGCGCGGAAGGTCGGCACCTCGTTGATCAGCACCCCGCCGAACTCGAGCGTCGCCGCGGCTTCGAGGCCGCGGCCCATGTCGCGGGTGAAGACGCCCGCCTGAAGGCCGAACTTGGAGTCGTTGGCCATCCGCAGCGCCTCGCCGAAGTCGGCGTAGCGGTCGATCGTCGCCACTGGCCCGAAGATCTCCTCGCACCAGACCTTGGCCTCGCGCGGCGGGCTGCCGAGCAGAGTCGGCGCGAGGCAGCGACCGTCGTCGACCAGCTCGCCACCGGCCAGCAGGTCGGCGCCTTCCGCCACAGCCTCCTCGACCCATTCCTTGACCCGGTCGCGGTCGCCGGGCGTGATCAGAGGACCGACATCGGTCTCGGAGTCGAGCGGATCGCCGACCCGCAGCGCCTTGGCGTTGGCGACGAGCCGACCGATGAAGGCGTCGGCGACATCCTCGTGGACGAGGATCCGCTGGATCGAGATGCAGCTCTGCCCGGCGTGCGAGAAGGCGTGCAGCTTGGCTTTGTCGGCCGCCGTCTCCCAGTCGCCGTCGGAGTGGACGATCAGCGGTGCGTTGGAGCCCAGCTCGAGGTTGACCTTCTTGTGGGGGACGCGGCTGCGGATGCCCCAGCCGACCTTGGCCGAGCCGGTGAAGCTGAGCGCGCGGGTCAGCTCGTGCTCGACGATCGCGTTGCCGACCTCCGAGCCAGGCCCCGGAATGACGCTGAGCCAGCCCTGCGGCAGGCCGGCGTCGAGCAGGATCGCGGCCAGCTTCAGCGCCGAGATCGGCGTCTGCCCGGCCGGCTTGAGGACGACCGCGTTGCCGGCGGCGATCGCCGGGCCGAGCTTGTGGGCGACGAGGTTGAAGGGGAAGTTGAAGGGACTGATCGCGCCGACCACGCCGTAGGGGACGCGCATCATCACGCCGAGCTTGCCCGCGCCGGAAGCCGAGGCCTCCATCGGCACCGTGCCGCCGCTCAGCTTGCGCGCCTCGACCGAGGAGAAGGTGAGCGTGTCGATGCAGCGTTCCGCCTCGACCCGGGCCGTCTTCAACGGCTTGCCCGCCTCAGCGGAGATCGTCAGGGCGAGGTCGTCGAGCCGCTCGCCGATCAGCTCGGCGGCGCGATCGAGAACCGCGGCGCGCTCGTGCTGGGGGAAGTCGCCGGACTCAAAGGCGGCGTGGGCCGCTTTCGCACAGCGGTCGACCAGCGCCGCGTCGCCGAGGGCGACACGACCGACTACGGTCCCGTCGTAGGGGCTCTCGACCTCGCCCCACTCGCCGGTCGCCGTCCACTCGCCGGCGGCGAGAAGCTCGTGGTCGACTGCTTGCACCGTCTGCGTCGCCATCCCGATAAGCGTAGAGCAGGCCGAGACTCCCCTTTCCCGAACCTGTTCACCCAGAGATGCGATTCCGCCTAGCCGCACTTTTCCTCTTCCTCCTCCTGGCACCCAATGCCCAGGCCGGCGTGCGCTGGGTCGTCCTCGGCCACGGCTTCGGCCACGGGGTGGGGATGAGCCAGTACGGCGCCTACGGCTACGCCACTCACGGCAAGGGCTACGGCTTCATCCTCGGCCACTACTACTCGGGGACGACGATCGGCAAGCTGCCAGGACCGCGGATCGTCCGGGTGCTGCTCGACGTCTCCGGCGGTGACATCGGCTTCAGCGGCGCTACCAGCGCCTGCGGCAAGGCGCTCGACCCGGGCCACAGCTACGAGGCGCACCGGGCGGGCTCGAGCGTCAGGCTGCGCAGCTCCGGCGGGCGGCCGATCGCCAACTGCGGTCACACCCTGCGGGCGGCCGGGAGGGGACAGGTCACGATCGCCGGCAAGCCCTTCCGCGGCGCGCTGGAGGTGGTGCCGACCGAAAGCGACGCCGGCTCGCTCAACGAGATCAACGCCCTGCCGGTCGACCAGTACGTCAAAGGGGTGATCCCCAACGAGTCGCCGCCCTCCTGGCCGCAGGCCGCTCTGCGAGCGCAGGCGGTTGCCGCCCGCTCCTTTGCCCTCACCGGCGCCGTCGGGGGCAACGGCTTCGACCTCTACAGCGACACCCGCAGCCAGGTCTACGAGGGCATGTCGAGCGAGACGGCGGCGACCAACGAAGCCGCCGAAGCGACCCGGGGGCAGGTCGTGATGTACGGGGGCAAGATCGCCGAGACCTACTTCTCCGCCTGCTCCGGCGGCCACACCGAGAGCGTCCAAAACGTCTTCTACGGCCCCGCCGTCCCTTATCTCGTGGGCGTGCCCGACCCCTACGACGGCGCCTGCCCGCTGCACAACTGGAAGCTCGAATTCAGTGGCCCGGAGATCAGCTCCAGGCTTGGCGCCTACCTGCACGGGAAGCTGAAGCAGGTCGTGATCACCAAGCGGGGCGTCTCGCCGCGGATCGTCGAAGCGAAGCTGATCGGGACCGGCGGCGCGACCAAGGTCCGCGGAGATCAGCTCGAGGCGGCGCTGGGCAGCTACAGCACCTGGATGGAATTCCAGAAGGTCGTCAACGGAAGGGTCGAAAAAGCGCCGGGAGGACAGCCGGGCGGCGGTGGCAAAAGCAAGCCGGGCGGTCCTCCCGGCGGAGTCGGTGGCTGATCAGCCGTCTGGGTATGGCTGGATCGGGATGCCGTGGTCGGTCTCTCGCATCCCGAGCTCGTAAGCAGCGCCGGCCGGTAGGGAGAGCTGGAGTGGGGGCAACGCCGGGCGTTCGACGGTGAGCTCCAGGTCCGCCACCGAGCAGTTGATCGTGTTGTGCTCTGGGCCCTTGGGGTCGGCGTAGACCCAACCGACGAAGTCCTTTTTCGGGGCGGAGACCCTGCCGCGGACGACTATGTCCTTGCCGGGCAGAACGAAGGAGCACTCGCCCGCGGACTCCTCGATCTCGGCGTCGCGGATCTGGCCGAAGCCGCCGAGGCGGTGTGCCTTGCCGTCGAGCATCAGCATTCCCGAGGGGACCCAGGGGGTCGTCCAAGGGCCGAGCTTGATTCGGGCCGCACCGGCGTCGAAGTAGGTGTCGGGACGGTCGGCGAAGCCGGTGCCCTCCAGCCAGACCCAGCGCTCGGCGTGCTCGCTGCCCCAGTTGTGGCCGATCATCCCCGGCCAGTCGCCGATCTCGATCGTCTCGCCGCCGATCTCGAGCTTGCCCTCGAAGCGCGCGCTCGGGAAGGGCGCGACGAACTTGGTTTTGGGCAGGCGGGTCTCGTAGAGGCGGTCGGACGGAAGGTACGTGCAGGGCTCGGCGTCGCCGGAGAAGGTCAGCTCCCAGGAAGCCTTGACGGCATCGGTGTCCACGGCGCCCGTCGCTCGGCCCGGCCCGATCTCCGCCCCGTCGACCCTGATCCACGACTCCGAGGGCGCCGACAGCTCGGTCGCCGGCACGGTGACCTTGGTCGCCCGCGGCCCGTCGGCATCGCGATCGAAGAGGACGAACCAGATCGAGGCGTTCGGCTCGGCCCCAGGGCGCTTGTGGACGGTGTGGCGGATCCAAATCCCCTGGCCCCCGCCCGGCCGGCAGGCCTTGACGTAGAAGCTCTCGTAGTGACCCGCCTTCTCGGCGACCCGCGGGAACCGCGCTCCCTGGTCCATGCGCGGAAGCTACACCTTGATGGTTATGACGTCGCCGTCTTCGACGACGTAGTCGCGGCCCTCGATGCGAAGCAGGCCTCGATCGCGACCGGCGGAGTAGCCGCCGCACTCGACCAACGCCTCCCAGCCGATCACCTCGGCTTTGATGAAGGCATCCTGGATCTCGGTATGGATGGTCCCGGCCGCCTCCAGGGCCGTGGCGCCGCGCGGCAACGGCCGCGCCACGGCTTCCTTGTCCTCGCCGGCGGTGAAGAAGGTGATCAGCTCGAGCAGGTCGTAGGCGGCCCGGACCAACCGCGCCAGGCCCGAGCCCTCGACGCCGTAGGACTCGCGCATCTCCTCCGCTTCGGCGGGGTCCAGCTCTGCCAGCTCGCCCTCGATCCGGGCGCTGACCGCGACCACGCCGGCGCCGACCTGGGCCGCGTGCGCGGCGACCTCCGCGGGAGGCTCGGCATCGCCCTCGTCGACGTTGGCCACGTAGAGGATCGGCTTCGTGGTCAGCGCCTGCAGGTTGGCGGGGCCGTGGGCGGCGGCATCGGGGACCGGCACCGAGCGGGCGGGCTTGCCGGCGGCGAGCGCCTCGACCACCTGCTCCAACCAGTCGCGCTCGGCGATCGCCTCTGCATCGCCCGACTTCGCCCCCTTTCGCACCCGGTCCAGGCGCCGTTCCGCCCCGTCGTAGTCGGAGAGGACCAGCTCGGTCTCGATCGTCTCGATGTCGGCCAGCGGGTCGACGCGGCCATCGGGATGGGGGACGCCGGAATCGGCGTGGCAGCGGACGACATGGCAGATCGCGTCGGTCTCGCGGATCGAGGCGAGGAACTGGTTGCCGAGCCCCTCCCCTTCGGAGGCGCCCTTGACCAGGCCGGCGATGTCGTGGAAGGAGATCGTCGCCGGCACGAGCTCGGAGCTGCGCACGGTCTCGCCGATCTGCCCCAGGCGCTCGTCGGGCACCTGGGCGATCGCCACGTTGGGCTCGATCGTCGTGAACGGGTAGTCGCCGGTCTGCGCCCCGCCCTTGGTCAGAGCGTTGAAGAGGGTCGACTTGCCCGCGTTGGGCAGCCCGACGATTCCGACCTTCACAGCGAGAGCGGCACGATCAGGCCGAGGGCGACGCCAAGGACGGCGCCGACCAGGACATCGGACGGGTAATGCATGCCGAGGTAGGGACGGCCCAGCGAAAGGGCGAGGGCGAGAACGAAGGCAAGGGCGCCGAGCGGCTCGACCCGAGTCATCGCCGTCGCCACGGCAAACGACGAGGTCGCGTGCGCCGAGGGAAAGCTCAGCGAGCTGGGCGCGCCGCCCAGCGGCGGCAGTCCCTCCAAGACCGGCCGCGGGCGCTTGACGATCAGCTTGACCACGTAGTTGAGCCCGATCGCGATCGGCCCCAGCGCGGCGCAGATCAGCCAGGCTTCCCGGTTCGAGCCATCGACGATCGCCAGCACGACCCCGGCCGAAACCCATATCGCCCCGTTGTTCCCGGCCTTCCCCAATGCCCTGGCGGCGCGCTCGACCGAGGGGGAGTGTCCCCTGGTCCGCATCGCGCGCAGCAATCTGAGGTCGGCGGTCTCCACTGGCGGAGCAGGATAATCCGCTTGCCATGCCTTTCGTCCCCGGCTACACGCACACCCCCGGCCACCACTGCGGTTCGACCGCCCTGCGCAACCTCCTCGCCTTCCACGGCGTGGACATCAGCGAGGAGATGGCGTTCGGCCTCGGCGCCGGTGCCTGCTTCTACTACGTGACTATCGAGGACGCCTCGCCGACCCGTTGGTTCAACGGCCGCACCGCCCGGCTCGAGGAGAACTTCGACGAGCTGACCGGGGCGGCGCTGGAGCTGCGCACATTCGATCAGGGTGACGACGGGGCCTGGACCGCCGCCCGCGCCGAGGTCGACGCGGGCAGGCCCGTCCTCCTCCTCACCGACCTCTACTACCTCGATCACTACGGCAGCTCAGCCCATTTCCCCGGCCACGCCGTCGTCCTCGCCGGCTACGACGACGAGCTGGCGCACCTCTCGGATACCGGCTTCGAGCAGTTGCAGACGACCCGGCTCGAGAACCTCGACAAGGCGCGCTACAGCCGGCACCCGGCCTACCCGCTCTCCGGCCACATGTTCACGGTCACGGGCGAGATCTCGCCCGATCGCTTGCGCGAGGCGATTCCGGCGGCGATCGAGCGCGCCGCGCGGGCGATGGTCGAGCCCGAGTTCCGCGGCTTCTCCGGCCTCGACGCCGTGCGCCGTCTCGCCGAGGAGGCGGGGTCTTGGCCGGAGGCCGCCGAGGACTGGCAGTGGTGCGCTCGCTTCGGCTACCAGGTGATCGAGCGGCGCGGCACCGGTGGCGGCGCCTTCAGGCTGATGTACTCGCGCTTCCTCGCGGAGGCAGGCCGCCCTGAGGCTTCGCTCGCGGCCGATTCGGCTGCCGCCTGGACCGACCTGGCAAAAGCCTTCCACGCGGCAAGCGAGTACGACGAGCCGGACCCGGATCTATGGCGCCAGGTCGACAAAGCGGCCAACCGCATAGGCGAGGCGGAGGAGCGCCTCTGGGACTCGTTGGCCAATCCGTAGTTAGCCCCGATGGAGCCCGGGTACTCCGTGGTGTACCGTTTTAAACCACGGGAGGCGGGTAGTTCAGTTTTTGAAAAACCCGTCGTGGAGGAGATTCTTATATGAGAAGTGCGCGAGGCCCAATCGGGCTGCTGGTCTTGACCGCCGCATTCTTTGTTTTCGCATTTGGAGCGTCCAGCGCCCAGGCTGCATTCGGCATCGCAAACTGGGAAGCGCTGACGTGCAAAGAAGACACGGAGACGCCGGCAAACTTTGGGGAAAAAGTGATCGGATTCCCTCCCCCGGTTTCGCCGCTGCAGTGCAACAAAGAACCGGCGTCCGAATCGAAATGGTTCAAACAGGCGGCGGGTCATCCTCCATTCGCGATCACCGACTTCATGCTGAACACCTCTTCGACCGCTCCATTTGTCAACTTCCCTGAAGGCTTCGTCAAAGACATCGTCGTCGACACGCCCGAAGGCCTCAGCGTCAACCCCGAGGCCACCGCCGCCAAGTGCACGGTGGAAGAACTGAAAGCGAACCCGCCGACGTGCTCACCGCTCTCGCTCGTCGGTTCCGCATACCTGACGGTTGCGGGACAGGGACCACCCTGCACGTCTCCTCCACTGCCGGTTGAAGCCTGCCCGGTGGCACGAGCCAAACTCCCGGTTTACAACCTTGTGCCGTTCCAGGGCGTTCCGTCGATGGTCGGATTCCCGACCAGCGCTCCCGGAGAACCAACCCTCATCGTCGGCTCGCTGAGCCCGGTGGACCAGCACGTCACCTTCACGATCAGCGACATCCATCCGCCCGACGGAACCGCAGAACACCCGCCGATCATCGGCTCCCGCCTTGTCTTCGAAGGCAACAAAGGGGCGCCGTTCGGAAACGGCACCTACCTGACCAACCCAAGTGTCTGTGGCGCTCCCCAGACGGCGGAACTCCACGTCGACCAGCAGACCGAACCCGGCAAATTCGTCACCAAAAGCTTCACGACGCCATTCGCCGGCGAAGGCTGCGACAAAGTCCCCTTCGAACCGACGATCGAAACGACCGTGAACAGCTCGACCGACTCGCCCGACACGGCGACGCTCGACATCGGGATCCCCTTCGACCCCAGCGAACCGATCGCCAACTCCTACCTCAAGGTCGCGAAAGTGACGCTGCCCGAAGGGATGGGGCTCAACCCCTCCGTCGCCAACGGACTCGAGACCTGCACCAATGGTCAGTTCGCCTACCACACCAACGACCCGATCCAGTGCCCAGCGGCCTCGGAGATCGGCACGGTTGACGTGGAAACGCCGTCGCTGCCACCGGGCTCGCTGCACGGCAAGGTCTACGCGGCTCAACCGGAAAGCAACGACCCGACCACGGGCAAACAGTTCCGGGTCTTCCTCACGGTCGAGTCCGAACGCTACGGCGTCAACGTCCGGTTGAAAGGACAGGTCTTTCCGAACCTGCAGACCGGTCAGCTGACCGCGGTCGTAGAAGAAAACCCGCAGGCGACGTTCAGCTCATTCCAGGTTCACATCACCGGTGGGCCAAGAGGCGCGCTGACGACGCCGGACACCTGCGGACCGCACAAAACCACGACGGCGCTGACTCCGTGGACCGGCAACGCCGACGCGACTCCGAGCGGCGAATTCACCCTCGACAACAAAGCGGGTGGCGGGCCCTGTCCGAAAACGCTCGGCGAACGGCCGTTCAGCCCGACCTACAACGCCGGCACGCAGGCCACGAAGGCGGGGGCATTCAGCCCATTCGACCTTCACGTCACGCGGCCGGACGGCGCGCAGGAGATCCGCAAGATCGAAGCGACGCTGCCCCCGGGCATGGTCGCCAAGTTGAAGGGCACCGAATACTGCCCCGAGGCGAGCATCGCGGCAGCCGAAAAAGCATCGGGCAAAGCCGAGCAGGCCAGCCCGAGCTGTCCGAGCAACAGCCAGATCGGCAAGGTCGACGTCGGCGTCGGCTCGGGCACGCCATTCCACACCCCGGGCACCGCCTACCTGGCGGGTCCCTACAAAGGTGCGCCGATAAGCATGGTGTTCGTGGTCCCGGCCGTCGCCGGTCCCTATGACCTCGGGACCGATGTCGTTCGGGCCGCCGCGTTCGTGGATCCGGAAACGGCCGAAGTGAAAGCCGTCTCCGACCCGATTCCATTCATATTCGGAGGCGTGAAGCTCGACATCCGCTCGATCGACATCTCGGTCAACCGGAAGGACTTCACCGTCAACCCGACGACCTGTCGCGAACCGTTCTCGGTCCGCTCGTCGATCTTCGGCGGCGGCAGCGATCCGGCCAACCCGGGCGCCTGGTTCGAATCGAAGCAGTCGAGCGAATTCCGGGCGACGGAATGCAAGCAGCTCCAGTTCAAGCCGAAGTTCTTCCCGAAGATCCTCGGCGGCAAGAACGCGACCAAGCGGGCCGCCAACCCGAAGTTCCGGGCGACGCTGGAAGCCCGCAACGGCGACGCCAACCTGCGACGGGCGGCGTTCATCCTGCCGCGGGCGACGATCCTCGATCAGAGTCACATCAAAACGATCTGCACGAGGGTTCAGTTGGCGGCCAACGAATGCCCGAAGAACTCGATCTACGGGAACGCCAAGGCGACCTCGCCGCTGCTTGCCGGGGAACTCAAGGGCCCGGTCTACCTGACCTCGTCCAGCAACACCCTGCCCGACCTGCTGGTCGATCTGAAGGGTCAGGTCCCGATCCGGCTGCGCGGCGTGATCAGCTCCGAGCACGGTCGCCTCAAGACCGTGTTCAACAACACCCCCGACGTGGCCGTGACCAAGTTCGTCCTCAACATGAAGGGCGGCAGCAAGGGGCTGCTGGTCAACTCCCGGAACCTCTGCTCGGGACAGACGAACGGCTTCCTCAACCTGAAAGCCCAAAACAGCCGGCAGCTGAAGAGGAACAACCTGCGGCTCAACATCCCCGCCTGCGGCGGGGGCAAGAAGAAGCACTGACGGCCCGGTGCCGGGGCGGACCTCCCACCGTCCCGGCACTGCCGCTGTCCGCTACACACCGAGCGCATGGCGGAGGGCGACACGATCCTGCGGGCCGCGCGACGGATCGAGTCGGCCGTGGGTGGGCAGGAGCTCGGGGTTCGGGCTGGTAACGGCCGCGGCCGAGCCGCGGGGGTAGAGAAGCTCGACGGGCGCAGGCTGGAGCGAGTCGAGGCGCGCGGCAAGCACCTGCTGCTCCACTTCGGCGAGCTCGTCCTCCATAGCCACCTCGGCATGAGCGGCTCCTGGCAGGTCGTCGAGCCCGGCGACCGTCGGCGCAAGCCGGCCTCGGCAGCCTGGGTGACGTTGGCCGGCGACGGGGTCCAGGCGGTTCAGTTCGGCGGCCCGACCCTGCGGGTGTTGAGCGCCGCCCGGCTGCGCCGCGATCCGGTGCTGGCCCGGCTGGGTCCTGACATCCTCGCGCCGGAGCTCGACCTCACCGCGGCGATCGCCGGCTTCCGTGCTTCGCCCGAGAGCGAGCTTGGCGACGCGCTGCTCGACCAGCGATCGATCGCGGGCATCGGCAACATCTTCAAGAGCGAGGCCTGCTTCGCCGCCAGGACGAGCCCTTGGTGCCCAATCGGCCGGCTACCGGACGCCGAGCTTCGACAGGTGCTCGAAGCAGCGCGACGGCTGATGCAGGAGTCGGTCGCGAGTGGCCGCCCCGGCCCCGCCGTCTACCGCCGCGCCGGACATCCGTGCCCCGTCTGCGGCACGCAGATCGCCGCCAGCGGTCAGGGCGACGCCAACCGGCGCACCTACTGGTGCCCGCGCTGTCAAGCCGGCGAGAGCCGGGCGAAGTAGGCGAACCAGTTGCCGGAGCGGGTCTCGAGGCTGAGGCCCGCTTCGCCGGCTTGGCGCTCGAGAGCGGCACGGGTCGTGAAGTGGGGGTCGCCGAACAGCTCGCCGACGACGAGGCGCCCGCCGGGCTTGAGCACGCGGTGGATCTCGCGCAGCGCCGCCGGCGGATCGGGGATCTCGCCGAGGACCGCGGTGAGCGCGACCGCGTCGATCGAGGCGTCGTCATACGGAAGCGCGGTCGCATCCCCCCGGGTGGGAACGACGTTCGCGAGCCCGCGCTCGCCGGCTCGACCCATGACGTGGTCGAGGAACTCCTGCTGCAGGTCGAAGATCTCGACCCGGCCCCCGGGCCCGACCCAGCCGGCAAGGTCGAGGGTGTAGTAGCCGGTGCCTGGGCCGATCTCCAGCAACCGCTCCCCCGGCTCCGGTGCCAGCACCGAACGCAGCCGGTCGCGGCTGATGATCGGGTGCGGCGCTTCTACCCAGAACCGCTGCCCGTAGGGGCAGGCGGACGGGTTCTTGCGCCACCACAGAGCCGCGGCGAGCGTAGCGGCTCCTAAACAACCAACTGCCGTCTTAATGCGCATCTGAATGGGTGTGACCAAGCAGATCAAGGACGCAGGGAACGTGGCGTGCTCTGCACGCGAGTGACCGAGGACGCAGATATGCGCCGGTCACACCCATTCAGAAACCGACTTTTTGGGCGCCGGAGCCAATACGTAGGAAGGCGACCTTGCCGACATAGACCGAGAGCGTCCCGTCCTCGGTCTTGACATCGTGCCAGCCGCCCTTCTCGACCTGCTTGCGCAGGTCCTTCAGCTCATCTTCGCTGAGCCGGACGGGGACGACCTGGCCGCCCTCGAAGCCGATCTCCACCTTCTGCGCGTCCGCCATCAGTGCTCCTCTCCACTCGCTTCGACGATCTCGGTCAACACGCCGCCCGTAGAGCGCGGCTCGATGAAGGCCACCCGGCTTCCCCGGATGCCGGTCCGCGCCTTGCCGTCGATCAGCTCGAGCCCCGCGGCGCTGAGCTTCTCCAGGGTCAAGTCGATGTCGTCGACCGCGTAGGCGACGTGATGCAGCTTGGGGCCCTTGCGGTCGAGGAACTTGCCGATCGGCGTGTCGGGGGCCAGCGGCTGCATCAGCTCGACGTGCCCGTCGCCAACGTCGAGCAGCGCGGCCTCGACGCCCTGGGACTCGACCGTCTCGCGGTGGGCGACGGTCATCTCGAAGCTCGTCTCGTAGAGCTCGAGCGCCGCGTCGATGTCCTCGACGGCGACGCCGATGTGGTCGATCTTGCCGAACATCGGCGGGAGTCTACGTCGCCGGCGGGGGCTCGCCCCCGCCGGCCCGCGAGCCCTCGACGCGGAGGATCTCGGCCAGCGCGGCGATCCCGACCTGGAGCTGCTCGGGCGTCGGCTCCTTGGTCGCCAGATGTCGCTGGATCTCGCGGCCGGGCGTGTGGAACGCCTCGGCCAGCGGGGCGCCGTGATTGCGGTCGCTCCAGGCGAACATCTCGACGGCGATCGAGGCGACGCCGAGGCCGACCGCGGCCCGCACCGGCGGGCTCGGCCGCTCGACCAACTTCTCCAGCACCACCGTGCCGGCGGCGGAGAGCAGCATCATCGGCGCGAGCAGGTTGGAGCCGCAGCGATCGTGCTCCTTCGGCACCGACGCCGGATCTTCGATCCCCTGCTCGTAAGCGGCGATCGCCTTGTGCTCGACCCCGTGGTAGGCAGCCAAGTCGCGATCGGTGAGGGCGACGACGGCAGGGGCGGCGCCCAGCACCTGCACCAGCCCCTCGCGCAGCGCGGAGCTGCCCAGACGGCGACGCAGCAGGCTGGTGGCGACCAGCGTAGCCCCGATCGTCGCCAGCACCCGACGATCCTCGAACGGCAACCGAGCCGCGAGCATCCGCCGGCGCACCAGCGGCAATACGGCCATCGCCTCGACCAATTTCAACGGCCCCCGCAGCCCCGGCACCTTGCCGATGAGCTTCGGCGCCAATTCAGGTTTCCGCTCCGAGGCCACGACCACCTCGCCATCGGAGTCGCGCACCGCGGCGGCCCAATGAGTCGGACCATGGATCAAGAGGCCGTTGCGCAGGGCCATCCCACCGAGTCGCAGCTTCTCCTCGCTCACAGCTCAGACGATAGAGACGTGCGCGCGGCGGCAGCTGAGCCGCGCTGGCTCAGGACCGGGGCGACGGAACCCAGCCGGGCGGGAACGCGCCGGCCGAGACGTTGCCCTTGCCGGGCTCGAACAGGGTGGAGACGGCCTTCCAGGCGGGCCGCTCCTCGACCAGGGGCCGAACGTCGCCGATCTGGACGAGCAGGTGCAGGGAGGAGCCGAGCTGGAAGCCAGCAGCGGTCGGCGCCTCGCCATCGCCAAGCGCGCCCGACTCCAGAAGCGCGTCGACCGTGTCCAACTGCTCCGGCAGCACCTGCAACGTGTCGTGGATCCGCTCGGCGGAGATGTCCAGGTAACGCCACGCACCCCGCATCGTCTTGATCGCGAAGTCGACCCCGCCGGGGTCGAGCTGGTCGACGCCGGCGAAGGTCCCCATCGACTCGGGACGGAAGTGCATCGCGCCGAAGACGAGCACGCGGGCAGAGGTCTGGAGCTCCTCTGCGATCCCGGTCTCGGCCTCGCGGATCTCCTCAGCGCTCGCCGGCGGATAGAGGCCGGCATCGGGGTGCAGCTCGCCGAGGCGGGCGAAGATCGTCGACGTGCCGTGCACCGGCTCGTCGTCCACGAGCAGACCGGGGACCGTACGGCGCCCCTCGCCGTAGACCTTCTCGACCTCATCGCCCTGCCTGCCGGTTTCGAGCGTGACCGTCTCGTATTCCTTCCCGAGCCGGTCGAGAGCGGCGCTCACCGCCAGACAGGGGTGCGAGAAAGGGACCACGTGGAGGACGAGCTGCGGCTGCGCTGGCATCGGCGAGACCCTACCGGCGTTCGCCCGGGGAGGTGTGGGGTCCGGGCACGACCGACGACCGCGCAGTCCCGCGCGGTCGTCGGATTCCCCCCTGATTCCCCTTTTAATCCCCGCCGGAGACCCCCAGTCCAGGTCTCCGGCGGGTGTGTCGGCTCTCCCTGGCTCTAACTTGGAAAGCCGCCCTCTGAAACACGGCGTCTATGAAGAAGTTGCGCCTGCGACTAGGCGCTTGAATTGCCGCCGAGGAACTTCTTGCGAAGCGCCTCCAAGCGACTGCTCAGCTCGGCCTCGAAGCCGCGGTGGCTGGGCTCGTAGAACCTCAGCTCCTCCAGCCCCGGTGGCATCAGCGGCTGGTCGCTGACGGCGCCCGGCTCGTCGTGCGCGTAGCGGTAGCCCTCACCCCGGCCGAGCTCCCCCGCGCCGGGATAGTGCGCGTCGCGCAGGTAGTCGGGCGGCGTCTTGGCGCCGTTCTCGCGCACCTCGGCCCGGGCGCGGCCGAGGGCTTTGTAAGAGGCGTTCGACTTCGGCGCGAGGGAGAGGTAGACGGCGGCCTGGGCGAGGCTGAGCGCACACTCGGGCAGACCGACCCGGTCGACGGCGCGGGCCGCGGCGTCGGCGATGAGCAATGCCTGCGGGTCGGCATTGCCGACGTCCTCGGAGGCGAGGATGACCATGCGGCGGGCGATGAAGCGCGGGTCCTCGCCACCCTCCAGCATCACCGCCAGGTAGTAGAGCGAGGCGTCGACGTCGGAGCCGCGGGTCGCCTTGATCCAAGCCGAGACGAAGTCGTAGTGGCGGTCGCCCTGGCGATCGTAGTCGAGCGCCTTGCGCTGCAGCGCGTCCTCGATAGCGGCGACGTCGATTGGCTTGCCCTGGGCGCGCTCCACCGCACGCTCGAGGCCGGAGAGGGCCACGCGCGCGTCGCCGCCGGAGCGCTGCGCCAGCATCGCCAGGGCTGCGTCCTCGACCGGCGGCGGGTCGGAAAGGCCGCGCTCGGGGTTGGAGAGGGCCCTCCGCAGCAGCTCCTCCACCTGCTCGTCGGCAAGCGGCTGCAGCTCATATATCTGGGAGCGCGAGAGCAGCGCCGAGTTGACCTCGAAGTAGGGGTTCTCGGTGGTCGCCCCGATCAACGTCAGCAACCCCTCCTCCACGGCCGGCAGCAACGCGTCCTGCTGGGCCTTGTTGAAGCGATGGATCTCGTCGAGGAAAAGCACCGTGTGTCGCCCGTTGGCCTGCCTGCGCTCCCGAGCCCGCTGAATGACGCTGCGGATCTCGGCTTTCCCGGCATTGACAGCCGACTGCTCCTCGAACGCTCCGTCGGTCGCAGCCGCCGCGATCCTCGCCAGCGTCGTCTTCCCGGCCCCAGGTGGCCCATACAAGATCGCCGAGTGAGGGCGCCCGCTTTCAATCGCGGTCCTAAGAGCGGACCCCGGCGCGAGAACGTGCTCTTGTCCCACTAGCTCATCGAGAGTTCGGGGACGCATCCGCACCGCCAACGGTGCATCGACAGCTACCTCAACAGGCTTGGCGACTTCGCCGTCGTCGAACAACCGGTCGTCCACTGAAGACGAGTATGAGGGCACCGGGGGAGGGGTTCGCCGGAGCCTCCCCGCTGTTGCTCCGCCGAACCCCTCCCCCGGTGCTCTCCAAACCCACCTACAATCGCCCAATGGAGATCGCCACGCAGAGCCCCACTGCCCAGTCCACCCTAGAGAGCTTCAATCCCGCGACCGGTGAGCTGGTCGGATCGGTGGCCACGATCACCCCGGACGAAGTTCAGGCCGTGGTCGACGACGTAGCCCGCATCCAGCCCGCCTGGGCCGAGCTCGACCTGAAGACCCGCGGCGCTTACCTGAGGCGCGCCGCCGACGCCCTGCTCGACGACATCGACGAGCTCGCCGAACTGCTCGTCCACGAGCAGGGCAAGCCACGCGCCGAGGCCTACACGATGGAGCTACTGCCGACCGTCGACGCGCTGCACTGGTGCGCCAAGGCCGGGCCGAAGATCCTCGCTGACGAGAAGGTGCGGATGTCCCAGGCCTTCCTGGCGAGCAAGAAATCGCGCTTCACCTACGAGCCGATCGGCGTCGTCGGCGTGATCGCGCCCTGGAACTACCCCTGGTCGATCCCCTTCGGCGAGGTGGCGATCGCGCTGATGGCCGGAAACGGCGTGGTGCTCAAGCCGGCCAGCCTGACGCCGCTGCTGGGCGAGGCGATCCGCCGCGTCTTCGAGAAGGGCGGGCTGCCCGAGGGCCTCGTCCGCGTCGTCCACGGCGGTGGCGCCGTCGGCGACGCGCTGGCCAAGTCGAGCGCGGGCAAGATCTTCTTCACCGGCTCGGTCGAGGTAGGCCGCAAGGTCGGCGAGGTCTGCGCGCAGCGGCTCAAGGGCTCGGTGCTCGAGCTCGGCGGCAAGGACCCGATGATCGTCTGCGCCGACGCCGACCTCGGCAACGCGATCTCCGGCGCCGTCTGGGGCGGCTTTGCCAACGCCGGGCAGACCTGCTCCGGGATCGAGCGCGTCTACGTGATGCGCGAGGTCGCCGACCGCTTCGTCGAGGGCGTCGCCCGCGAGGCGCAGAAGCTGCGGCTCGGCAACCCGATCGAGTGGGAGACCGAGATCGGCCCGATGACCTCCCCCGGCCAGTACGAGATCGTCGTCGACCTGATCGAGGACGCCGTCGCGTCCGGGGCGACCAAGCTCTGCGGTGGCCCGACCCCGGTCGCCGGCCTCTCCGACAAATACATCGCCCCGACCGTGCTGACCGGGGTCACGCACGAGATGCGGATCATGAAGGAGGAGGTCTTCGGCCCGGTCCTCCCGATCGTCGTCGTCGACTCCGAGCAGGAGGCGATCGACCTCGCCAACGACTCCGAGTTCGGCCTCGGCGCCTCGGTCTGGACCAAGGACCGCCAGAAGGGCGCCCGGATCGCGCGGCGGATCGAGTCGGGCATGGTCTGGGTCAACGACCACTCCTTCAGCCACGGCGCCTGCCAGTGCGCCTGGGGTGGCGTCAAGGACTCCGGCGTCGGCCGCTCGCACTCCAAATTCGGCTTCTACGAGTGCGTCAACGTGAAGATGAACGCCTGGGAGCCGGGCCTCACCCGCGACTTCTGGTGGCACCCCTACGACCAGACCCTGGGCGAAGCGGTGCGCGCTTCGGCCAAGCTGCTCTACGGCAAGGGCGAGACCCGCACCAAGGCCCTCCGCGAGGGTGCGGGCCCCCTGCTGAAGGTCGGCGCCCGCACCCTGCGCAAGCGTCGGTAGCGGACTGCGGACTGAACGGTTTGCCACCGGATTCGGGGGTAAACCGTTCAGCCGAGAGAATCCCCGCGATGACTGCGGCAATCGAGCTGCGCGGCCTGCGCCGCGATTTCGGCGACCACACCGCACTCGAGGGCGTCGACCTGACGCTCGGTCGCGGTGAATCGCTGGTCGCTCTGGGCCCGAACGGGTCCGGCAAGACGACCCTGCTGCGCATCCTCGCGACCCTGCTGCGGCCGAGCGGCGGGGAGGTTCGCGTGCTGGGTGCCCATCTGCCCAACGAGGCTTGGAAGGCACGCGGCCGGATCGGCTTCCTGGGCCACGAGCCGCTGCTCTACAAGGACCTGAGCGGGCGCGAGAACCTGCGCTTCCAGGCGCGGCTGCACGGCTTGCGAGGCGAGGCGGCCGAGGAGCGGATCGGGCGGCTGCTGGCGACGATCGGGATGGAGCGCCGTGCCGACCAGCACGTCGGCGAGCTCTCGGCGGGGATGCGCCAGCGCCTCGCGATCTGCCGCTGCGTCCTGCACGAGCCCGAGCTGCTGCTGCTCGACGAGCCCGACTCGAACCTCGACGCCGAGGGCCGCGAGCTGGCCCGCGAGCTGATCGGCCCCGGCGAGGGCCGCACCCGCGTCCTCGTAACCCACGACCCAGAGCGGGCGCTGCCCGACGCCGACCAGGTGCTGCGGCTCGGCGCCGGCGGCCGGGTGGCGGTCGCGTGACGCCGTCGCGGGCGGCCTTCGCCGCGATCCTCGGCAAGGACCTGCGCGCCGAGCTGCGCACCCTGCAGTCGCTGCCGGCGATGGTGCTGTTCGCGGTTACGACCTTCGTCATCTTCCGCTTCGGCCTCGATCGCACCAGCCTCTCCGGAAGCCTCGCCGCCGGGGTGCTCTGGGTGACCGTGCTCTTCGCCGCGATCCTCGGCATCAACCGCCTCTTCGTCACCGAGCGGGAGGAGGGCGGCTTCGACGCGATCCGCCTCGCCCCGATCGACCGCAGCGCGCTCTTCGCCGCCAAGGCGTCGGCGCTGCTCGTCTACCTGCTGGCCCTGGAGCTGGTCGTCGTCCCCGTCTTCGCCGTCTTCTTCCTCGACTCGGCCGCGGCCCTGCCGCCGCTTGCCCTCGTTCTCCTGCTCGCCGACCTCGGGCTGGCCGCGACCGGCACGCTGATCTCCTCGATGGCGGTCAACTCGCGCGCCCGCGACCTGCTCGCCCCGCTCGTCCTGCTGCCCCTCGTCGTGCCGCTCTCGATCGCCGCCACGGGCGCGATCGAGCCGCTGCTGGCGCTGGGCGGTCCCGGTTACCACCGCTTCGGCACCTGGCTCGCGGTGCTCGGCCTATACGATTTGATCTTCCTCCTGGTCGGATACGCGGTGTTCGACTTCCTGCTGGAGGACTGAGGCGCGGTCGAGCTTTTGACCGCTATCCGGATCAAACCTCTACCGCGCCAGACGCTATGTACGGCAAAGGCCTGAGACCACTCTCGATCGCGACCGTCGCGGCAATCGTCGCGTCGTTCTCGCTGGTCTTCTTCTACGCGCCGCTCGACGCCGACCAGGGCTTCATCCAGAAGATCTTCTACCTGCACGTGCCGCTGGCGATCGTCGCGCTGGTCGGCTTCGTGATCGGCGGCGTCTTCGCGATCGCCCACCTGCGCAGCGGCAACTCGCGCTGGGACGCCTACTCCTACGTCTCGATCCACATGTCGGTGATCTTCGGCGTCGCCGTGCTGATCACCGGCTCGATCTGGGCCAAGGCCTCCTGGGGGCACTGGTGGGTCTGGGACGAGCCGACGCTGGTCAGCTTCCTGATCGTCTTCCTGATGTACGCGACCTACTACCCGTTCCGCTACGCGATCGAGGACCGCGACCAGCAGGCGCGCTACGCCTCGGTCTTCGCGATCGTGGCGGGAGCCTTCGTGCCACTCAACTTCATGGCGGTGCGGATGGCGCAGAGCCTCGTCCACCCGCGAGTCTTCGCCACGGCCAACGGCGGCCTGCCCGGCTCGATGATGCTGACCTTCCTCGTCAGCCTGCTGGCGATCGGCCTGCTCTGGGTGACCCTGGTCAAGTTCGAGCTGACCGCGAAGAGCGCCTCGGGCCAGGTGAAGCGGCTGCGCCGCGCCCTCGACGCGCCCGCTCCCGGCGGGCGCTCGCGTGTCGCCCCGGAGGTCGGCTAGTGCTCGCCCTGCTCGCCGCGACTCCGGCGCTGCCGCTCGACGAGGCGGGCAAGTACGTCGCCGGCGCCTACGTCGTCTTCCTCGCGCTGATCGTCGTCTACGTGGCGATCATGGCGGCCAAACTGCAGCGGATCGAGCGCGAGCTGGGCGAGCTGGCGGGATTCGCCGAGCAGCGCAAAGCCGAGCAGGATCGCGAGCAGGTGACCGCCGATGTCTGAGCTGCTCGCGCTGGGCGTCTCCCACAAGACGGCGCCGCTCGACCTGCGTGAGCGGCTCTCGTTGACCGAGGGTCGCGCGGTCGGCGCGCTGCACGAGCTGACCGCGGTCGAGGGAATCCACGAGGCGGCGGCGATATCGACTTGCAACCGAACGGAGCTCTACCTGATCGTCTCCGACACGGTCGAAGCCGAGTCGACGGCGCTGGGCGTGCTGACCCGCCAGGCGGAGATCCGCCCGACTGAGCTGCTCGGCCACCTCTACTCGCTGCGCTCCGGCGACGCAGCCCGCCACCTCTTCAGGGTCACGGCTGGGCTCGACTCGATGATCGTCGGCGAGGCCGAGATCCAAGGGCAGGTCAAACGCGCCTACGAGCTGGCGCTGGTCGAGGGCGCTACCGGGCCGATCCTCAACCGCCTCTTTCGCGGCGCCCTCGCCGCGGGCGGTCGGGTTCGCGAGGAGACCGCGGTCGGCGAGAAGGGCGTCTCGATCCCCTCGGTGGCGGTCGAGCTGGCGCGGCGCACGCTCGGCGATCTCGGCAAGCGGCGGGTGTTGGTGATCGGCGCCGGCGAGACCGCGGAGCTAGTCGCCAAGGCCCTGGTCGCTCGCGGCGCCGCGAGCGTCTTCGTCGCCAACCGCCACTACGACCGCGCGATCGGCCTCGCCCAGCGCTTCCACGGAGAGGCGGTCCGCTTCGAGGACCTGCCCGAGCAGCTGCAGGCCGCTGACATCGTCGTCTCCGCGACCAACTCCCCCCACCACATCGTCGAGCGCGACGGCCTCGCCCAAGTGATGGAAACACGTTCGGGCCGGCCCCTGCTCTTGGTCGACATCGCGGTGCCGCGCGACATCGAACCCGAGTGCCGCGAGGTCGAGGGGGTCAGCCTCTACGACATCGACGACGTGCAGCAGATCGTCGAGCGCAACGCCGGCGACCGCGAGGGCGAGGCGAGGCGCGCCGAGCCGGTCCTCGCCGCCGAGCTCGACCGCTTCGAGCGCTGGCTCGCCTCCTTGGAGGTCGTGCCGACGATCGCCTCGTTGCGCGAGCGCGCCGACGAGATCGTCGAGCGCGTGCTGGCCGAGAACGACGGCCGCTGGGAGAGCCTCGGCGAGGCCGACCGCGAACGGCTTACGGCGATGGCGAAGGCGATCGCCTCGCGGCTTCTGCACGAGCCGACCCTGAGGATGAAGCGCTCGGCGGGCAGCGACGAGGCTTATGTGTATGTGAGTGCGTTGCGCGAGTTGTTCGGTTTGGACGTGGAGATGGAGCCGGAGGGGGAAAGCGAAGGGACGGTTACCGAGTTGCGGAGGGCCTATCCCGGCAGGGATTCCACTTAACTTTTTGGGTGATTGCTCGCGGCCCTCCGCGGATCGCCACACCCAAAAAGCACAAGACGTTCCATCCCTACCGGGATAGGCCCTCAGTTCCACACCCTTCTTTCAAGATGATTCGGATCGCTACCCGCAACAGTGCACTGGCCAAGGCGCAAGCTGGTCAGATCGCTGCGCTCCTGGGGGGAGGGGAGCTGGTGGAGGTTTCCTCGGATGGTGAGGTTGGGGACAAGGAGCGCTTCGTTCGGGGGATTGAGCGGGCGCTGCTGGAGGGCGAGGCGGAGATCGGGGTGCACTCGGCCAAGGATCTGCCGGCCGAGATGCCTGAGGGGCTCTTGATCGCGGCGGTGCCGCTGCGGGAGGATCCGGCCGATGCATGGATCGGGATTGGGGCCTCGCTCGACGAGGTTCCCGAGGATGCTCGGGTGGGGACGGCCAGCTTGCGCCGACAAGCGCAGTTGCTCGCGGCACGACCGGACCTGAAGGTGAGCGAGCTGCGCGGCAACGTCGACACGCGGCTGCGCAAGCTCGCTGAGGGCGATCTCGACGGGATCGTGCTTGCCGCCGCGGGCCTCAAGCGCCTGGGCCGCGCGGGCGAGGTCTCCTTCGCGCTGGCGGCCGAGACGATGGTTCCGGCTGCCGGCCAGGGCGCGCTGGTCCTGCAGGCGCGCGGGGACGACGCCGACGCGATCGAAGCGGCCGCGGCCGTCGGCGACGAGACGGCCCTGCTCGAGCTGACCGCGGAGCGCGCGGTGGTTGCCCTGCTCGATGCGACCTGCGCCACGCCGATCGGGGTCCACGCCCAAGTCGAGGGCGCGCGGCTGACGATCGAGGCTTTCGTCGGCCTGCCCGACGGCAGCGAGTGGATCCGCGACCGGGTCGAGGGCGAAGCGGAGGAGCCCGCGATGGCCGGAGCGCTCTTGGTCGAGCGCCTGCTCGGCGCCGGCGCTCGCGGCGTCCTCGACCGCGCCGAGGACATGGCGTGAGCGCGAGAGCGGGAGTCGTCTACCTGGTCGGTGCCGGTCCCGGCGATCCCGGCCTGATGACGGCGCGCTCGCTGGAGCTGATCGGCTCGGCCGACGCGATCTACCACGACCGCTTGATCCCACCGGGCGCGCTCGCCGGGGCCCGCGAGGACGCCGAGCTCATCTACGTAGGCAAGGCCCCAGCGGACGTGCCGTCACTTGAGCACCCATATCGACACTCAAATGACGGCACGTCCGTGGCCCAGGACGAGATCAACGAGCGCTTGGTCGAGGCGGCGCGGGCCGGCAAGAGCGTCGTGCGGCTGAAGGGCGGCGACCCGTTCGTCTTCGGGCGGGGTGGCGAGGAGGGCGAAGCGCTGCGCGAAGCCGGGGTCGAGTTCGAGGTCGTGCCCGGCGTCACCGCGGGCGTGGCGGCCAGCGCCTACGCCGGTATTCCGGTGACCCATCGCGACGACGCCTCCGCGGTCGCTTTCGTCACCGGTCACGAGGATCCCGAGAAGGCCGAGACCGCGCTCGACTGGGAGGCGCTGGCGCGCTTCCCCGGCACGCTCGTCTTCTACATGGGGGTCAAACGGCTCGGCGACAACGCCGCGGCGCTGCTCGCGGCGGGCCGCGGCGCCGAGGAGCCCGCCGCGGCAGTGGAACGGGGCACGATGGGCGGGCAGCGCACCGTCGTCGCAACCCTGGGAACGCTGGCCGACTCGGTCGAGCGCGAGGGAATCGGCGCCCCGGCGCTGATCGTCGTCGGCCCGGTGGTCGAGCGGCGCGAGACGCTTGCCTGGCTCGAGCGCCAGCCACTGCACGGGCGCCGCATCGTCGTCACCCGGGCGCGCGCCCAGGCCAGCGGCCTCGCCGCGACGCTGCGCGACCTCGGGGCCGAGGTCGTCGAGCTGCCGGCGATCCGGATCGAGCCGACCATCGAGAGCGACGAGGTACGGCATGCGATCGAGCAGATCGGCGAGTACGCGCTGATCTGCCTGACCAGCCCCAACGGCGTGCGCCTCCTCTTCAAGGCGATGGACAAAGCCGGCCTCGATACGCGCTCGCTCGCCGGCGTGACCGTCGCCGCGATCGGCCCGGGAACCGCCCGCGCCCTGGCCAAACGGGGGGTCGCCGCGGACATCGTCCCCGAGCGCTTCGTCGCCGAGTCGCTGGTCGAGTCGCTGCAGACGGTCGAGGTCGAGGGCAAGCGCGCGCTCGTCGCCCGCGCCGCCGACGCACGCGACGTGATCCCGGAATGGCTCGACAACCGCGGCGCGCAGGTCGACGTCGTAGCCCTCTACGAGACGCTGCGCGAGTCGCCCGACCCAGCCGCGGTCGAGGCCGCGCAGGCCGCGGACTACGTCACCTTCACCTCATCGTCCACCGTCCGCAACCTGACCGAGGCCCTCGGAGACCGCTTTCCGAAGGAAGCTCGCATCGTCTCGATCGGCCCCGTGACCAGCGAGGCGGCACACGACGCCGGGCTAGAGGTCCACGTCGAAGCTGAGCGCCACGATGTCGACGGCCTCGTCGAGGCCTTGCTCGCCGACGCCACGTCGTGAGCTTCGGGGCGCCCCACCACCACTTTCGCCTCACCGACTCGACCAACGCCCGCGCACACGAGCTGGTCGAGGCCGGCGCCCCGCACGGCACGGTCGTCACCGCTGCCGAGCAGACCGCCGGCCGCGGCCGCCAGGGCCGAACCTGGACCGCACCTCCGGACAAAGCCCTCCTCTACTCAGCGATCCTGCGCCCCTTGGACGAGCGCCACCTGCTCCTACCGCTCTCGATCCCCCTCGCCGTCTGCGAGACGGCCGAAGAGCTCGAGCCCGGCGTCAACTGCCAGGTCAAGTGGCCAAACGACATCTGGATCGAAGGCCGCAAGCTCGCCGGAGTCCTGATCGAGGCCAAGCCCCAAGACAGCTGGGCGGTCATCGGCATAGGCCTGAACCTCTCGATAGCTACCGACGAGTTCCCGCCCGACCTCAGAGAAACGGCGATCTCGCTCTTCGGTGCGCTCGAGGGGGGTCGGGAGTCGCCTAGACGATGCCTCGCGAAGCGGCCCCGGCAGGGTGACTCCAGCCGCGAAGCGGCACCGCATTTCACCGCCGAAGGCGGTGACGGGCACTCGTCGAGGCGACTCCCGACCCCCCTCGCCGCAGCCGCAGCCCTGAACCGACACCTAGCTCGCTGGGTCGTTGCCGACCGACAGAAGACGCTGGCCGCTTGGCGAGAGCGTGATGCGCTGAAGGGCAGCGAGGTCTCCTGGAACGGCGGCTCCGGAGTCGCCGACGGGATCGAGGACTCGGGCGACCTAGTCGTCGTCGCTGCCGGCGGCGACCGCGTCGTCCTCGGCGCCGGCGAGGTCCACCTGCGGCTCTGAGTCGGGCGCCGCGCCGTTCCCGTCGCTGCTTTTTTTCCTCGACCGCCGAGCGCGCTGTTTGGCCGGTTTCGCGCCGTTCTCACCCGCGCCCGCGCCCTCTTTGCCCTTTTTGCGTTTGCGGCGCCGTTTGCCGCCTTTGGGGAAGTTGCGCAGCAGTTCGCGCGCGGTCGCCGACGGTTTGCGAGCCATGCGCATCCGCGCGCCGCGCAGCACCTCCTCCCCTTCAGGGGTGTGCGAGACGGCGCCGGCAAGCAGCGACACCGAGAGACGGCGATCCTGTTTGCGCGCCGCGTGGACGAGTCGGCGGGCGTTGCGCCCGTGCGCCCGCCCGGAGGAGTTGACCAACAGGCCGAGCAGCCGCTTCGTCTCCGGCCAGCGCTGCACGGCATACTCTTCGTGCAGTTCCGGGGTGTAGGAAGCGAGCCGCCAGACCCATGCCTGGGCCTGGTCGCGGCGGCCGATCCGTTTGTCGACCAGCGCCTGCAGCAGGGTTTTGGTCCCCGCCCGCTTGTCGTCGCGACTCCAGGTGCCGACGATGTCGATCGCGTCGTCGAAGGCGTCGGGGTCGCGCAGGTCGGCGATCTCGGCCAGCGCTTTCAGCCGCAGCTGCGAGTTGCGGTTGCGCTGCACGCAGGTGAGCAGGAAGCGGCGGCGCAGCTCCTTGGTCTTGTCGTTCTGCAGCATCGAGCGGGCGCGCCGCCAGTTCTGCGGGTTGACCCGCGCCCCGGCCAGCGCCGCCCAGGCGTGCTGCTCGGGGTAGTCGAGGTTCTCGACCGCGATCCGCCAGAGCTCGCGTTCGAGCACCTGCGTGCGGCGTTCGGAGTCGTCGGAGACGGGGACAATCCGCCGCTCGACGCGCACCCGACGGCCGCGGCCGCGGCGCACCGGGCCGACGACGATCGCGCCGCCGCGGTAGACGTCGCGATCGAGCAGGCTGTGCAGGGTGACGATCGTCTCGTCGTGGGTCGTCGCCGGGTGGACGAAGTCGATGACGAGGCCGGCCTCCTTGCCGGGCGCCCGCCGGGTCACGCGGCCGACGCGCTGCTGGTAGATCCGCCGCGAGGCGGTCGGGGCCAGGTGCATGCAGATCGTCGCGCGCGGCGAGTTCCAGCCCTCGGCGAGCAGCATCGCGTTGCAGAGCACGTCGACCTCGCCGCGCTCGAAGCCGGCGAGGATCTCGGCCAGTTCGCGCTTCGGCGTCTCGCCGGAGACCGCTCGCGCGACGATGCCGGCGTTCTGCAGCGCCTTGGCGACGTTCTTGGCGTGCTGGACGCCGGCGGTGTAGAGGACGCCGGGCGTCTTCGAGAAGCGCGTCTTGTAGAGGTCGGCGATCGCCACGTTGAAGGGCTCCTGGTCGAGCAGCGCGGCCAGCTCCTCCTGGTCGAAGTCCTGGTCGACCTCGCCTTTGCGCAGCGGCACCTTGGCGATCGTCCGCACCCCCGGTCCGGGCGGGATGCGCATGCAGCGCAGCGGCGCGATCACGCCGCGGCGCGCCGCCTGGGCGAGGTCGAACCGCGAGGTCTGGGTCGGGAAGAGGTCGGCGACGTGGCGGGCGATCAGCGCCCCGGTCGCGGTCATGCCGATGAAGACGGGGCCGGTCCAGGCGCGGATGCAGGCGCTGGTTTTCTCGCCCAGCGCGGTGTGTGCCTCGTCGCAGATCACGATCGAGTAGGCGTCGGAGACTTTCTTGTGGTTGCGGACGAACCACTGGTAGGTCTCGACCGTGACCGGGCCGTCGGGATCGTCGCGGTCGCCGAGCAGCGGCGGCCGCAGTCGCTCCTTGTAGCCGCGGTCGGAGATCTCGCCGATGAACTGATCGACCAGGTTGCGACGGTGGGTGAGGATGAGCACGCCGCCGGTGCGGGTGGCATCGATGAAGCCGACCGCGGCGACGGTCTTGCCGGCCCCGGTCGCGTGCTCGAACCAGAAGCGGCGGGCTGCGCCGGGGTCGTCGGCGGCCTCGGCGACCGCCTCCTCGTCCTCGTCCTCGGCCGGCTCTTCCTCCCAGTCCTGGGGCTCCTCGTCGGGCGCCAGGTCCTCCGGCTCCTCGTCCTCCTCGTCGTCATCGGCCGAGGCGCCGTTGTCCGTGGCGGTCGGCTCGACGACCTCGACGGGGGCAGGTTCGCCGTCGTTGGCCGCAGCCGTCTGCTGCTCGGACATCAGCTCGGTCAGGGTGCCGGAGAGCGCGTCGACCTGGTGTGGGTTGAGTTCGGCACCGTCGCGCAGCTTCGGCGGCTCGTCGGCAAGCAGCCGCTCCAAGCCGAGCAGCAGCGAGAAATCGCGGCGCCACTGGATCGAGGGCTCCTCGCGGCCTTCGTCGAGCTCCTTCAGCGCGGCGTCGAGAGCGCGGCGGCGGGCGGTGCCGGGGGCGAGCGCCTCGGGGCCCTCGCCGTCGAGCAGCAGCGGCTCGCGGGCAAACGCCGCCGCCCGATCGATATCGGCGCCTGAAGGAACTGCCGCCGGCGCGGCAACTTCGCTGGTCTTGGCCATGAAGGCTTGTGCGCTTTCGTTCCCGCAGCGACGCGGTGCGTGCCGTCGGGAGACTTAGACGAGGATGCCGGGAGGTCGGCTCTTCCTTCCCCCCAGCGCACTCGAGCGGCTCGCATACGGCGAACCGGACTCACCTATTGTAAACAGGGAACCCGGATGAGTGACTTCAAAGTCCACCCGTACCTGCTCGTGCTCGCATTCGTGGCGCTGGCAATCGCCGGCTGCGGGTCCGCTCAGGGTGGTGACTACGGCGGGCAGCACCCCGACTACAAGACCGCGTTGGCCGGCTCGCCGGCTCCGCTCGCCGCCCTGCACCGCCAAGCCGACCTGCTGCTGCCCGGCGGCAAGGACGCCTATGAAGGACGGATCGCGGCGCTGCGCGGCTACCCGGCCGTGGTCAACGTCTGGGCCTCTTGGTGCGGGCCCTGCCGCTTCGAGTTCCCCCACTTCCAGCAGGCCGCGGCCGACTACGGCAAACGGGTCGCCTTCCTCGGCATCGACACGCAGGACTCCGACGACGCCGCGAGCACCTTCCTCGAAGAGGCCCCGGTGCCCTACCCCAGCTACACCGACCCGGGCAAAGACATCGGCAATGCGATCGGCGCATCGCTCGGCCTCCCCGACACCGCCTTCTACGATCGCGGCGGCAAGCTCGTCTATCTCAAACAGGGCCCCTACGACGACGCGGCCGAGCTGCGAGCGGACATCGAGCGCTACGCGCTGCCCCGCGCTGCCGAAAGCGGATAATCGGGACATGGACCTCTTCGTCGCCGTCGCGCTGATCGGGGTCGGGCTCTTGCTGGCCGAGCTGCTGCTCTCGACGGGCGGGGTGCTGGCGGCCCTGGGCGCGGCCGGCCTGATCGCCGGCGGCGTGCTCGCCCTCACCGCCGACGCCGACTCCAGCGCCAGCGACTGGGCGGGCCCGGCGCTGATCACCCTCGGCGTGCTCTCGATCGTCAGCTTCTACTTCGTCACCCGCAAGGTGCTCGAGGCCCACCGCGACCAACCGGTCCGCGGCGGCCGCGAGGAGCTGATCGGCGCCAGCGCCGAGGTCCGCACCCCGCCCGATCCCGAGGGGCAGGTGGCGATCGCCGGGGCGATCTGGCGAGCGCGTCGAGCCGACGAGGGGGCGCCGCTGCGGCCGGGGGATAGAGTCACTGTCGAGGCGGTCGAAGGGCTTACCCTCGTGGTCCGATCCGAGGAAGGGACAACCTGATGGCAGCGCTTGTGGTCTTGGCCGTACTGGTGATCTTCGTGGCGATCGTGCTCGGGTCCTCGGTGCGCGTACTGCGCGAGTACGAGCGCGGCGTGATCTTCCGCCTCGGCCGGCTGATCGCCCAGAAGGGCCCTGGCCTGATCCTGCTGATCCCGATGATCGACCGGATGGTCAAGGTCGACCTGCGCACGGTCACCCTCAACATCCCGCCGCAGGAGGTGATCACCCGCGACAACGTCCCCGCCGGAGTCAACGCGGTCGCCTACTTCCGCGTGATCGACTCGCGCAAAGCGATCGTCGAGGTCGAAAACTATCTGCTCGCCACCTCGCAGATCTCGCAGACGGCGCTGCGCTCGGTGCTCGGCAAGGCCGAGTTCGACCAGCTCCTCTCCGAGCGCGAGCGCCTCAACGAGGAGCTGCAGAAGATCATCGACGAGTCGACCGAGCCCTGGGGCGTCAAGGTGACGGCGGTCGAGATCAAGGACGTCGAGATCCCCGAGCAGATGCAGCGGGCGATCGCCCGCCAGGCCGAGGCCGAGCGCGAGCGCCGCGCCAAGATCATCAACTCCGAGGGCGAGTTCCAGGCGGCGCAGAAGCTCACCGACGCGGCCGACATCATCAGCACCAACCCGGCTTCGCTGCAGCTGCGCTACCTGCAGACGCTGCTCGAAATCGGCAGCAACCAGAACACGACGGTGGTCTTCCCGCTGCCGATGGACATGCTTGAGCCGTTCATCGGCCGCTCCGATCATGCTGCCGGGGGGAGCAAAGCCAAAGCCCCCAACCCACCACCTCCGCCGCCGGCTCAGCCCGACGCGGACGACCTCCCCCCTTCCCGCTCCTGAGCTCACCAGAGATACGCATCGACCAGCTCTCCGGGCTGCGAACGATCCTCGCGCCCGGTCGGGCCGACCGCCCGCACGGGTTCAAACGGGCGGAGGGCGACGAGAAGGGCGCCGAGGGATGCCCCTTCTGCGAGGGCCACGAGGGGAAGACGCCACCAGAGGTCTACGCCGTGCGGCCCGGTGGGGGCGAGCCCGACACTCTCGGCTGGACCAGCCGCGTGGTGCCGAATCTCTATCCCGCCCTGGGCGACGGTAAGGACGCGGACGCGGCGCCCCGCAGCGGCGAAGCCGGGGCCTTTGCCAGCGCCGGCGACCCGCTGCTGGAGTCGAGGAGGGCGGGGGAGCCGGACCTCTTCGCCTCGCGCCCCGCGATCGGCGGTCACGAGGTCCTGATCAACGGCCCCGACCACGTCACCGCAATGGCGGAGCTGAGTGAGGAGCTCTTCCTCGGTGCGATCGCCACCTGGCGCGAGCGGATGCGCGCCCACGCCGAGTCCGCCTACGTGCAGCTCGTCGTCAACGAGGGGGCGGGGGCGGGCGCCTCGCTGCCCCACACCCACGCCCAGCTCTACGCACTGCCGTTCGTTCCGGCCGCGGTCGCGCGAGAGCGAGAGCGCGCCGGCGCCTACAGCGAACGCACGGCCGGCAGCGGGCTGCTCAGCGACGTCTTGGTCGAGGAGGTGCGCCGTCGCGATCGACTCGTCGCGATCGACGACGAGGCGGCGCTGATCTGCCCTTGGGCCTCACGCTCTCCCTACGAGCTGCGAGTCGTGCCGCGGCGCGAGGCGGCGCGCTTCGAGGACGACACGGCGGGGGCCGCAATGATTCGCACCGCGATGCAGCTGCTCGCCAGGCGCTTCGACGGCCCCCCCGAGCTCAACCTCTGGGTTGCCACCGCGCCGCACGGCGCCGAGCGCTTCCACTGGCACGTAGACATCGCCCCCCGCCTGACCATCAAGGCCGGCTTCGAGCTCGGCACCGGTGTCGACATCAACATCTACCCTCCAGAGCGCGCGGCGGCCGACCTGCGCGAGTGCCTCTGATGCCACCGAACCCGCGACCGATCCCGCGCTTCATCGCCGACTCGACCCAGGAGGGAATCCCGCACGGCCGCTTCGCCGAGCGGCTGGTGGCCGAGTTCCGCACCGCCTGCAAGCAGATCGAGGACCTGCCGGACGGCACCGAGATTCCCGCTGAGGTCGAGTGGTTTCCGGAGCGCGCCTGGGGAGGCCGGGCCTGGGTTCCCGCGACCGCCCGAACCGAGGGGCCGGAGGGCACGCTGGAGCTGTTCGGCCACGTCTCCTATGAGCTGCCAGAGGGCGGCGGCGAGCCAGGCGCCTTCCGCGCCACTGCCGACTTCACCGACGTGCTTGCCGAGGAGAACCCGGACTGGCGAATCGACATCAACGACGACGTGATCGGCAAGTGGCGGGGAGAGAACGGGCGGGCGGGTGCCGTCACCCTCGTCTGGGGCCGACCGCTCGTCCGCGGCGCCGTCGCCGCCAGTGCCGAGCTGGAGGGGGAGACGGTCGACCAGGAAGTGGTCTCCGACGAACGCTTCACCCTGATCGCCCTCGACGCGCTGAAGGGCTATGGGGACGACATCTTCCTCGAGGTCAAGCTCTGGAGCCGCCGCGCACAAGAGCTGGCCGGCGAGAGCCTCTACGCCTGAGGCTCGCTCGGCTCGCCGAGCGCCTCGCGCAACTCCCCTATCTGCGCTCGCAGTTCGGTCAGCTCCCGCTCGAGCCGGTCGATGCGATCTTCGGCGGGAGCCGGCGACGGAGCGGGCGCGGCGACCTCGCTCTCCTCCTCGCCGAGCAGATGCCGATAGCGCTCCTCCTTCTGGCCAGGCCTGCGCTCCAGCCGGGACACATGACCACGCTCGATCAGCTTCTCCAGCGTCTCGTGCACCAAAGCGAGATCGGCGAAGTGGTGGAGACGATCGACCCGTTGCTTCAACTCGCCCGGCGTCTGCACGCCGCGCAGCATCAGCACGGCGAGCAGCGACAGCTCGGCGTCGTCGAGACCGAGTGCCTCGCCCAGCAGGTGCCGGTACTTGCGCGCGCGGCTGCCGGCTCCACTGGCCAGCCGGGTCCATCCCCGCAGAGCGAGGCGGCGCAGCGCCTCGACCACGGTCGCCTCGTCGTAGTCGACGACGGGATCCCGATTCGTAGCCTGGTTGCAGGCGAGCCGCAGCGCGTTCAGCGAGAGCGGATAGGCATCGGGGGTGGCGCGCTGCTTCTCCAGCAGGCAACCGACAACGCGGATCTCAACGGCATCGGGCTCCACGTCGCAATGCTATGTCGAGCTACCCGCCGGCGCGCCGGCGGGTAGCGTGCTTCTTGCGCACGCACTTGACCTTGCCCCGGGAAAGCTTCGTGCGAAAGCCCTTCGGGCACACCCTCACACAGCGGGTCTGGCCGTTGACCCGCATGCGTCGGAATCCTTTTTTGCATTGCGGCTCGGGTGGCGTGACGACCGGGCCGGGGGGCGCGGGCGGCGTGCCGGCCCCCGGCGCGGGCGTGGGTCCGGGCGCGGGGGACGAGCCTCCTCCGGGTTCCGGTTCGGAAGGGGGGCTGGCGGTGGTGAATTCGACGTCGTCCCCTTCGGCCGTGCCGGCGTTGGTAGTTACCACCAGGCGGTAGTGGTAGCTCGTCGCCGGCGAGAGGCCTGTCAGCGATCGGATCTCGCCCACAGCGGTAGAGGCCCCACTGGCCGGAGTGAGGCAGGAGAGGTTCGTGCCATAGGCGACGCTCGTTCCGAGCTCGAAGCGACAGACACTGACCGTGCCGCCGCGAGGATTGACCGACGCTTTGATTTTTGCGGTGGTCTGCGCCACCGACTGCGCCGCTTCGGTGGTTACGAGCGGCGGCAGTTCCGGGAGAGTGGTGAAGGCTTCGTCATTGCTGCTTACCGTCCCGCCGTTGCTGGTCACCGTGATCCGGTAGCGATAGGCCGAGCTGGGCGAGAGCCCAGTGGCATGACCACTGAGTGCAGTGTCTCCCGTTCCATCCGGACTTTGAGAACAGGGCACATGCGAAGCGGCGGAGAATCCGTTGGCGAGGAAATCGCCTTCATCCGTGTATTCGAATTCGCACTGGAGGACGGCGTGACCATTGGCGTTCACCGTCGCGTTCAGCGTGGAGCCCTGCTGGCCGGTGCCAGTCGCGGGTTCGACAGTCGCGCTCGGCGGGGAGATCGTCGTCTTTTTGAAGGCGTAGAGCTTGTCGGCGGCAACGTAGAGCTTGTGCGTATTTCCATTCACTGCCATCTGGTAGGCCGTGATGATTCCGTATTCGCTCGCGGTCGGTGGATCGGGGAACAGACCCGCGCCAAAGTCGTCGAACTGCGTGCCCGACGAGTCGTAGGCGACGATGTGGAAGCCATGCCCTCCCGGCAGGTCGGCGACAAAGACATCGCCGCTTCCCTGGTCGACGGCGACGCCACCGGCAGCGCGGCCGCTCTGAAAGACCGAGCTGAAGGCGAAAGAGCCTCCCGACGGCACCAGTTTGACCACCCGGTCGGGGCTCGTGTCGACCACGTAGAGGTTGCCGGCGGCATCCAATGCGACGCTGGCGGGCGCACCGAAGGAACCGCCGGGGCAGCCGGCACAAGTGACTTCTTGGACGAGAGTTCCGGCAGCGCTGTAGATCTGCACCGTGTGCTTGGTCAGATTGGGGAAATAGACGCGACCGGTCGAATCGGCGGCGATCGGCGGGAGTGAGTTGGTGTAGTCGAGCGGGAATGCACCAACCGATGCCCCGCCGGAGTCGAAGCGGTTCAGCTGGGATGTCCCGAAGCTGGCGGAACCGAAGCGAAGTTCCATCTGCGCCCCCAGGAAGCCACCGTTCACGAGGTCCATCGCAACCCCGGTGTAGTACCCATCCCCGGCTGCAAAGGTCCCGTCGGCGGAGAGATCGCTGTTGAAGCGGAGGATCTCGCCCTTTGCGGCGACGAGCAGATTCGTGCTCATGATCGCTACATAGATGTCCCCGTTTGACTGGTCCACCGCAACTCCCCGGGGGAAGAGCCCCGCCAACGAGGTGGAGGGATGCGGGGAGTCCATCTCGTAACCGACATTCGCCCTGGCAGGTGGCGCGAGGGCCGCGGCCGAAGCGACAACGCAGAGAAGTAGCGCAACGAACTTGAGATGAGCCAGTCGAATCGCGTGGCGATTTGCCATGTGCTCTCCTTGTCTACTCGGCGGGCAGGTAGATGACTCCCGGCTGTCCGCGGCCGGCCATGACGGCCGACCGCGGCAAGCCTGGGACGGGCTAGGGAGCCGTCACCGCCCAGATGCCGGCGTTGCCGGCACCTGGGGGACCGATGTAGCTGAGCAGCGCCCCAACCGGAGTCGGAACTGCCGCCTGCAGTTCGAGGCCGGCTTCCGACGCCGTGTAGAGGCAGAGCTTGCCCGGCGCCGCCAGCGGAACCGCCAGGCTCCCAGGGCACTCCGCGGCGTGTTCTTCGCCTTCTTTTCCTTTTTTGACGATCACGATTTCCGGTGCGACCGGCAGCGGGATGTTGAACGAGATCGAGGCCCCTCCTGCACCTTTGCCGGCGGCGACTTCGGGGCCGACCCCGGCGAGCCAGGTGCCGGCCAGGGACTTGCCGCTTGGAAGGAATCCGCCAGCCGTCCAGGGATCGCCAGTGGCACCCTTGGGACCCTGCGCACCCGTGTCTCCCTTGGGACCCTGCAGACCGGTGTCTCCCTTGGGACCTCGAGGCCCTTGCTGACCCTTCGGACCCCTGGGGCCGCGCTTGGCCGTCTTGCCCTTCGAGTCCTTCGCCGACCCCGTGACGTAGCTCTTGGCGGCATAGGCGCCACCTGACATTGCAAAGACGAGCGCCACAACCGCAATCGCGGTTGGCAGGCTCAGATTCCTGCGGATCGCATTCATCGCGATACCTCTCCCCTGTCTTGAGTTTTATCGAGGTCCCCGTGCCCAATCCGGGGACCAACGGCAGCCCGACTGTGAGCCGGACGGCCAGAGGGTCAGTGTCCCTCCGCCGCGTGCGCACGCAAAGCACGCAGCGGCTCCTTTTCCGAGGCTTAACACTGTAGGTCCAATCGCGTTCGTAAATAGAACCAGTACGTACCAAAGCATTGCCCAATGATTGACGTAGTTCGCCACTTCGCCACGGTGTTCGAATGGCATCGTCCAACCAGGCTAGAAGAGCATCCGTTGATGCTGCCGAGGCAGTCCGAGTTCGACGACTCCAGTCGGACGCCCAGCGTCCGATGAGCGTGAACCCTGGCGGAGACCATCGCTCTTAGCCACCAGCTGCTCCAATTTGCCGGCGCCGCTCGCCGAGGGTGAACGCTCCAGCCTTCGATCAGATCCTCCGCCGCTTGACGGAGGCGGAAGTGAGGTTCGTCGTGGTCGGCGGCCTAGCCCTTGGAGCGTGGGGTGTGGTTCGCGGGACCAAGGACGTAGACATCGTCGTGGCCCCGGATGCTGAGAACCTCAAACGCCTTGCAGCGGTCTCCGAGGCAATCCACGGACACGTGCATGCTGGCGAATCCTCCCTCAGTAGCCAACTTTCAATCGCGGGGCAGGTCACGGCTGGCGAGCAAGTTGCCATCGAGACCGATCTCGGTCGCCTGGACATCGTCCAGGGACTCGACGGAATTCCCACCTATGACGAATTGAGCACCCGCTCCACGAAGGTAGAGATCCTTGAGGTTGAGGTCGCCGTCTGCTCAGTCGAGGACCTTGAGGCCATGAAGCGCGCGGCCAGTAGAACCCGTGATCTCGCGGACCTCGAGGATCTCAATGCTGCAGGCAGTTAGCTCTACGATTCGATGATCAAGCCCCGATAGCTCAGCTGGATAGAGCGACTCCCTCCTAAGGAGTAGGCCGCTGGTTCGAATCCAGCTCGGGGCACTTCTCAAAGTCCATTGCAGAGCTAAAGTTGCTGCAAGGCGGTCAGATCAACCGGTGTTCCTACCTGTTCCTACCCCGTTCCCACCAGCGCTTATTTGTCCTACCCACAGGCAAGTCTGTGCCTACATTTGGGGATAGAGCTACTCCTCCCTCGGAAGTCGCCTAATACAAATCCACATGAGCGCGCATGTGATGGAGGAGAGTCGCCAGCCCTCCTTGGCCGAGACCGCGAGGGCTGACCGAAAACTGGCCTGATCAAACAGAGTAAATGCAACGATGCATCCAGTCTGCGCACTTGAACTCCGCTACGGTCATCCCCCTTTGAATCGGGGTCCGATGAAAAATGTTGAAGGCAGCGGTCCGCTCGCCTACGAGAGAGCCGCCCGGCTGACCGAGCCGCGCGGCTCTGAGCGGCTGCGCTTCCTCGTGCGCTTGGGACAGGAGGCCGGTCGCGTGCTCGAGGACCTCGGCCACAGGCTGCCCGACAGTGTCGCCGCCTGGCAGTTCCTCCCCTCCGCCCTGGATTCGCCTCCGCAGGAGGACGGTCCACTCAGCGATGTGGTGAGGAGCCTGCGCAGCGCGGAGGCGGTAGTGGATCTCGTGGAAGTACGCGAGCGATGGGCGACGGGACCGCTGCGCAAGCGAGCTGAGCGCATCGTCGCCGACGCCGAGCAGATAACGCTCAAAAAGCTGCAGGACAGCGTCCAAGCCCCACCGCTCGCCCTACTCTGGCTCGAACTGCTGCGCCGCCGCGCGGGTTGGTCCTGGCCCGTTCCCGATCCCTCAGACGTGGACAGCCCTCTCGCCTTCCTAAGCTACCCAGTCGGGACTGAGACGGCAGCGGGCGGCTGCGAGGACGACAGCTCCTGCCACCTCGACGTCGACGGCGAACGCTGGCCGGGCATGGGGACGGCCTTCATCTCGCTCAGTGAACTCGCCCAGTACATGTCGGTGAGCGAATGAGCAGGTCTGGCCTCGACCTATTCGCACCCCAAGCTCCTCGGGGGTGAGGGGAACATCGGCTCGGGCATCTGTCGATTAGGGCGGTGAGAGCCTCCATGTAAAGGTTCGCTACCTTCCCCTATGTTAATTAAGGGATATAGCCCCTTCGCTTAGTAAGATGCCTGCGGACTAAGCAATCGATTCCTTCTGCCATGGCTCCAGCAGTCCAGAAAAGCAGCCGCTCGGGAGAGCTCCGCGTAGCGGAGTCGGGGCCCGACGGGTATTCAGCCTTCCATCCGCGGCCGCTGCCGCCCGATCCCCCCCTATCGATCAATGCCGGGCTGCAGGGGCTCCTGGACCGCGCAAATCAGGCCCTCGGCCGACTCGATGGAATCACGCTCTTGCTTCCGGATCCCGAGCAGTTCCTCTACTCCTACGTGCGCAAGGAGGCGGTTCTGTCATCGCAGATCGAGGGGACGCAGTCCTCGCTCTCTGACCTACTTCTCTTCGAGGCCGATGCGGCACCGGGAGTTCCTGTCAGCGATGCCCGGGAAACTTCCAACTACATCGCTGCCATGAATCACGGCCTCGAGCTACTTCGGGGCGAGGGGCTGCCTATCTGCAATCGCCTATTCCGCGAAGTGCACAGCGTGTTGCTCGGATCGGGTCGCGGCTCAGAGAAGACGCCGGGAAGATTCCGGCGCGAGCAGAACTGGATCGGCGGATCGCGCCCGTCGATCGCGCGCTACGTGCCACCGCCCTGGGAGGAGGTAGAGCCAGCGATGCGCGAGCTTGAGAAATTCCTCCACGACCAGCCTGAGCGCACGCCAATCCTGATCAAGGCCGCCCTGGCCCACGCCCAGTTCGAGTCAATCCATCCATTCCTTGACGGCAACGGACGGGTCGGGCGATTGCTGATCACTCTTCTGCTGGTCGCGGACGGCGTCTTGAAAGGTCCGTTGCTCTACCTGAGCCTGTACCTGAAGCAAAACCGCGACGACTACTACGACCACCTTCAGTGGATCCGCTCCGAGGGTGCTTGGGAGGCATGGCTGACGTTCTTCCTTGAGGGCGTGGTCGAGGTTGCGGAGTCGACGACGACGACCACCGGTGACCTGGTCCAGATGATCGAGCGGGATCGCCAGACGATCCACGAGTTCGGACGCGGAGCCGCCACCGCCGCGAGGGTGCACGACCTCGCATCGAGATTTGTTGTTTTTCGCCCAACGGTCGCCGCAGAGCAACTTGGGCTCAGCGCTCCGCCGATCTACAACGCGGTCAGCCGACTCGAGGAGGCGGGGATCCTGCGCGAGGTCACCGGTCGTCAGCGCGGAAAGCTTTACGTCTATGACGAATACTTGGCGCGCCTGAATGAAGGCACTACTGAGCCGCCCTCCTAACCCTGGGTAGGAACAAAGGTGGGAACAAACCTGCCCCTCAGAGTCATCTTATGGCCGCTTCTGTCCCTTCAGAATCCGCATGAACAAGCGGAAACCGCGAGTCCAAGCCAAATTGGGGCTTGACAAATAGTCCCTCCTAAGGAGTAGGCCGCTGGTTCGAATCCAGCTCGGGGCATCTCAGCAAAACAGCCCGCAGAGCGGGCCGTTTGCTTGCTTCATTCCGCAGAGGCATCTCTTCTCGGGATGCCTCTGGTCAACTAGCGATGCCGCTTGTGCTTCCGCTTGCCACCACAGCTCGGCTTCACGACCGACTTGAAGTCATAGGGCACTCCGTTTTGCCCTTCGAAGACGGCGTCTGCCTTGTTGGTCGCGGCGCAGA
>Ga0207703_10000074_pt1 | contig 118844 bp, 113 predicted proteins | sample KBSSwiS12_FD_184304 | JGI IMG/M metagenome (GOLD analysis project Ga0207703, IMG submission 184304) | Switchgrass rhizosphere microbial communities from Kellogg Biological Station, Michigan, USA - KBS Switchgrass S1-2 (SPAdes) (version 2) | ecosystem: Host-associated > Plants > Roots >...
TTCTCCTCATCGAGTTGCTTCGCACGTTTCTCGTGAGGATCACGCGATGGTCGCTCTACGTCACGGACCGACACTCCGTAGAGTCAGCATCCGTCACGATCCGTACACCACGTCTCTGGACTCCACTGATCATCGCTGTCGAGCCAGTCGACGGTCTCGCAGAAAACCGACGCGTAATTTTGACCACATGAACTAGATCCTCCAATGGTAACGATGAAGTGGGACTCATCGACGATTCTCGCCACGAACCCGAGCTTGTGAGCCAGGACCCGCTCCTCCGTGACGGCTGGATCATGCTGTTTCGAGCGACCAGGCGATCCGCGACCTGCAGGGACTCAAGGCCGCCGGCCTGATCGAGGAGGTCGGCCACGGCCGCACTCAGCGTTACCTCGCCGCGGGCCCCGCCGCCCAGTAGCGCGGCCTCGTGCACGAGATCGGCGAAGGCTTCCGGTCGCCGTGGTGTCATCTGCGCCGTTCATGACCAGGTTCAGGTGCCTGGCAAATGGGACGCGGGCAGCGCCCCGGCGACGAGCGAATCCGCGGCGGACCACGCGTCGATGCCAGCCTGATGGCCACCAGCGCGCCGGGGTGGCTCGGGTCCGACCGGATGTCACTGAAGGCGACGCCGCCACGACCAGGGTTCAGCACATTTCTGCGAGCAAAAGTTGGCGCGAACCATAATGCTCCGTAGGACAGAAGGCGTTCGCGACATCCGACTGGTCATCGACCGCTCTCTGCCCGGTGTCCGGCGCGGCCCGCCCAGCTGGCGCGTTCGTCCGACGCTGTCCGAACTTGCCCCGGTTTCGTACACAGGTCGGGCTTTTGACGTCTACGCGGCCTGATCGTCCATGTGGAAATCTGCTTCGTGGTCGTGCGGGCTGATGTAGCCGTTGGTCGAGTGCCGCCGACGGCGGTTGTAGAATCCCTCGATGAAGTCGAATATAGTAGTCTGGGCCTCGTCGTGGGTCGCGAAGGTGGTCCGGTTGAGTAGTTCACTTCGAGGGTCGCGAAGAACGACTCGGTGACCGAGTTATCATAGCAGTCACCAGCCGTCCCGACCGACCGGCGCAACCCGTACCGGTCACACAACTCGATGAAGCTGTCTGCCAGGTATTGGCCTCCCCGGTCGGAGTGGTGAATGACGCCGGGAGCGGGCCGGTGGTGACGTATCGCCATGTCAAGCGCCGCTTCGACGAGGCTTGATTTCTGATGGTCGGCCATGGACCAGCCGACGATTTTCCGGGCGTGCAGGTCCATCACGATCGCGAGGTAGAGCCAGCCCTGGTCGGTCGGGATGTAGGTCACGTCCGCGGTCCAGACCCGGTTCGGGGCCGGCGCGGTGAAGACGCGGCCGACCAGGTCCGGGGGGCAGGCGGACGCCTCGGGCGCGGCGGGTGAGGCTGACTCGCCGACGACGGTGGACCCCTTGCAGGCCAGCGGTTCGCATCAGCCGGGCGACCCGCTTGCGGCTGACCGGCTCGCCGGCGGCGGCCAGGTCGGCGTGGATCCGTGGTGCGCCGTAGGTGCCGCGGGACGCGGCATGCAGCCCGACGATCTTCGTTGTCAATGTGCGGTCTTTTCGTTTCCGAACGGATTCGCCGCCGCGGCGGCGCCAAGCGTAGTAGCCCTCGCGTGACACACCCAGCACACGGGCCAGCACGGAGACATCGTGGTGTGTTCTCTCCGCCTCGATCAGAGCGAACTTCAACTGCTCTGACCGGTCTCCGTCGCGAAGAAAACCGCAGCCTTCCGCAGGATCTCCCGTTTCTCCCGCAGCTGCCGGTTCTCCTTCCGTAGCCGGTTCAACTCCTCACGCTCCGACGCCGTCAGCCCATCGACTCGCTTCCCGTCCTCACGCTCAGCCTGACGCACCCAGTTACGAATCGACTGCCCCGACGGCCCGAACTCCCGCGCCAACTCCTCCGGCGAACGACCAGCCCGCACCAGCTCCACCAACCGCTGGCGGAACTCCGCCGTATACGGCGGTTGTGATCTCGACACCTGACTCCTCCTTGCGACTATTGTCACAAAGAGCCCAGATGTGACGAAATCGGGCCAACTTCAGTCCGCCCGGTGACGATCCGTCGCCCAGCTCGTGCCAGGACCTACGCTTCCAACATGAGGATCTTTGACGATTTGGAAGCCGAGCTGGACAACCTCGACCAGATCCTCGCCCGCCTTGACCGGGCCGCCTGGACGACGCCGTCGGCCGCGGTCGGCTGGAGCGTCACCGACGTCGTCCTCCACCTGGCGCAGACCGAGGAGTCTGTGGCGGAGACCATCGCCGCCGGCCCGGCCGGCACCCGCCCACCCGTCGGCGGACCGGCCGACGACTCCTCGGTGGATGCGGCGATGGACGCCCGGGTGCGCCGCGAGCGGGCGGAACCCGGCTTCGTTTACGCGCGCTGGCGCGCGGCCAGGACCGCCTCCGTGGCGGCCCTGCGCCGAGCCGACCCGGACACGCCGCTGACCTGGGTCGCGGCTCCGCTGCGACCGGCGGCACTCGCCACGACAAGGCTCTGCGAGCACTGGGCCCACGGCCTCGACATCACCGAGCCACTCGCGATCCCGTTCCCGGACACCGACCGGCTCCGGCACGTCGCCTGGCTCGCCCACCGCACGCTGCCCTACGCGTTCGCGACCGCCAGCAAGCAGGCGCCGACGGTTCGGTGCGAGCTCACCGCACCGGACGGTGCCACCGTCTGGGAGTACGGCCCACCCGACGCAGACTCGCTGATCAGCGGGCCGGCCGGCGCCTTCTGCCGAGTCGCCACCCGACGCCTCGCCCCCGCCGCGGCGGGCCTGACCACTCGCGGCACCGACGCCGCCCTCGTCCTGGGCTTGCTACGCACCTACGCGCTCTGACCCGACCGCAGCGCCGCGGAGACAGACGTGGCGCCCGGCCAAGTCGATCGGCACGAGATCTCGGAGCGGATCGAGGAGATCCTCGCCAGTGAGGCGACCCCGTAGCTCTCGTCGTCGACGCCGGGCGGTCATGGGCCCGCTGGATCAAGCGGTCCGCGCCGCTTGCTGGAGCAACCGTGGCGGCCGACCTCGGATGGAACGTGCGCCTTTGTTGATGTTAGTGCTGCGACCAAAAGTTTGGCGCGAACCATAATCTTGGCGTAGGCACAGAAAGTGATCTTCGGCCTCTGGGTGGGTGTATGTCTGCCGGAGCCCCAGGCGCTCCGGGGTGGCGGCTGTGCGCGGTGCTTGGCGGATCAACCCGGCTGGGTCGCCGAGGTCCGCGAGCGGCGAGCTGGTGCGCGGGTCTTGCCAGCTGGCAGAACCGCGCACGTCGTTGCGGAGAACAGGCGCACCTCCATCTGCACATCCTGGACATGCATAGTCCAGGATGTGCAGATGAGCGTCGGCGTCGAGTGGGCGGTGCACAGCTGTCTGAACCTGGCCTGGTCTGAGCCTGAGGAGGCGAAGACGGCCCTCGCGCTAGCGGCCTTCTACGAACTGCCCGCGGCATACCTGAACAAGCAGCTGCAGGCGTTGACTCGGGCTGGCATCCTTACCTCGACCTCCGGGCCGCGTGGCGGTTTCCGGTTGGCCCGCCACCCCGGCGCGATCACTGTCCTCGACATCGTGACGGCTATCGAAGGTGTCGACGACGCGTTCCGCTGCACTTCGATCCTTCGTCACGGGCCCGGCGGGCGTGAAGACCAGGACTACTCACGGCGGTGCGTGATCTCGCAGACGATACGGAAGGCCGAGCTGGTCTGGCGGCGTGAGCTCGCCGCCACCACGCTCGACGACCTGCGCGCCGCGGTGGAGCGGCAGAGTCCGCGCACCCCACAGCGCACCCAGGACTGGTTCGCCCGCACACGGCGCTAAAGCCCCACCTGAGCCGCGATGTGTCTAGATCCTGGACATCTCCGATTAGAGAAGAGGGAAAATCCAACCGCGAATGAACATGCGGGTCGCTGCCCGCGGTGGGCTCGACGCGATGCTCGCCCTCGAGTCGTTCATCAACAACAGCGATGTGCCTCGCGACGTGCTGGACCTGGTGCGGCTGCGGGTAAGCCAGATCAACGGGTTCGCATTCTGCGTCGGCATGCACGCCTACGACCTGAAGCGGGCGGGTCAGAGTGACGAGCGCATCTGGTCGGTTGCCGCGTGGCATGAGGCTCCGTACTACACCGATGCAGAGCGGGCAGCGTTGACGCTCGCCGAGGCCGCCACCCGACTGCATGACAATCCGGACGGCGTCAGCGACGACGTGTGGAACTCCGCTTCCCAGCACTACACTGAAGCCCAACTCGCCGCGCTGGTCATGGCAATCGCCACCATCAATACCTGGAACCGGATCAACGTCGCCAATCGCCAGGTCGCCGGCGCCCACCGGCAGGCGATCCCCTGACGTCGCGCGGGCTGGCGAAATCCAGCGTCTCCTGGTTGCGGCCGTCGTCGACGGCTTGAGATGAAAGCTGGCGCATCCGTCCAGTCTGGTCCCTGTGAAGCGCGTTGGACGAGGGGGCGTGGGCGGGCCCCTGCTGGGACCTGGGAGCGACGGCGGCTGTGAGCCTCTGGCGGACCCAGCACCCTTGTTGATGTTTGTTTTGCGACTAGATTTACTATCCGTACTGAAAGCCGCCGTCGGCGGGCCGTACGCGCTCTACATCCACGGCAACAACGACACGGCGGGCACCGGGTCGTCCGGGGATGACCAGCCCGCCACGGGGACGTGCCGCGCGAGCTCCTCTCGACCATGGTGTTGCCCGCGTTCGACGTCGCTCTGCGCGGGCTCGCCGCGGCGGCCGAGCAGGCCCACGCGCTGGGTGTCCCGGTCCTGGTGCGCGGAATTCGGGCGTGGCCAGGCTGTCGGCGACGGCGGTCCCGATCGCGCGCAGCGCGTCGGCCGGAGACGGCGCGGCCTCGACGGCGGCCTGCACGGCGGTCCGTATGTCGGTATCGACGCCGCGCAGGTAGGCGACCACGAGGTCTTCTTTCGAAGGGAAGTGCCGGTAGAACGTCGCCCGCGTGCCAGGGGCCTCGGCGAGGATCCGCTCGACCCCGACCGCCCGGATGCCCTAGCGGTAGAACAGCCTGCCGTCCCGACGACCGGCGAGTGCACGAACCGGGCGTCGGGACGGCCGCGGTTACCCGGCTCGACCTGGAATCGCTTTCTACACGGCACACGGACCGGGGCTGAACGGTCCGCTACGCGTTCGTTCCCGCGGTGCGCTGGTATCGCGGCGCCCATCGCCGGCGGTAGATGAACCTGGCCGGCGGCGGCAGCAGCTTGAGCACCTTGGCCTCGACTTCCTGGGGCGCGCCGTCGAGCAGCCACGGGAGGAACTCTGAGGCGCTGCGCAGGCCCTGCTCCTTACGGATCGCCGCCACGAACGTCGCCCACCCGGCGGGGCCGAGATAGGTCTCGACCAGCGGCAGGGCCTCGTTCTCCTCGTGCCGCATGTGGGTGGTCAGGCTGGTGGCGAGGGTGCGGACGCTCGCCACGAGGCCGGCCTGGTCGCCCAAGGCCAGGGCGTCATCGACGCGGTCGGTCCGCGGGTCGATCTGCGCGTGCTCGGTTTCCATCCTGTCGATGACGGCGACCTCGTCGGGTGCCAGCGCCTGCGCAGCGCCGGCCACAGGGCGGCGTCCTCGGCCTGGTGGTGAGTGTGCAGCTGCTTGGTGAACATGTCCCAGCGGGCACGCGCGCCCGCTGGTCCGCCCTCGCCACGTTCCGCCGCCAGCTGCAGGCGCTGCAGGTCGCGGGCGAAGGCAGCGTGCCCGGCGAGCATCATGGTGAAGTCGACCGGGCCGGCCGGCCGCGGCGCGCGGTCGGTCCCGGCGGCGCTGTTGGTCATGGGTACTCCAGACAGGTAGTTGGTCGGTCGCGGGCGGCAGCGCCGGCTAGCAGCTGGTCAGCGGTGTCGGTTGCCGGCGTCCCACGCCTGGCGGCCGTCTTCGGCGGCACTGGGCGGGGTGGGCGCGGGCGGGGTCAAAGCCGGGCCGGTTCGGGCGTCATGTCGGGGCCGGCGGGGTGCTCGGCTTCGCCGTGCGCGTTGGGGCTGCGCAGCGCGATGAGGGCGGCGGCGAGGAGGAAGGCGCTACCGGTCAGCAGTGCGCGGTGGAAACCGGCGGTGAGCGCGTTCGGCCCGGCCGCGTGCTGCCCGAGCAGGTGGTTCGTGCGCGAGGTGGCGACCGCGGAGAAGATCGCGAGTCCCAGCGCGGCGCCGACCTGCTGCGACGAGTTCAGCAGTGCGGCGGCCAGCCCCGCCTGGTCGGCGGGTACGCCGGCGTTCGCGGCCGTGGTGACGCCGACGAACACCGCCCCGAGACCGAACGAAACAATCATCAGGCCGGGGAACAGGTCCGTCAGGTAGGAGCCGTCGACGGGGATCCGGGACAGGTAGTACAGGCCGCCGGCAGCGAGCAGGGCACCGACGACGATGACGGCCCGGGTACCGATCCGGATGAGCAGTTGCGCGGAGATGCCGGCCGCCATCCCGACGCCGAAGCAGAGCGGGACATAGGCGAGGCCGGTCCTGATCGGCGAGTATCCGAGGACGTTCTGCATGTAGAGGGTGAGGAAGAAGAACATCGCGATGAGGCCGGCGAACGCGATCAGGCCGGTGAAGTCAGCGGCCCCGAGACCCCTGATCCGGAAGATCGACAGTGGTAGCAGCGGGCTGCTCTGTCGCCGCTCGTTGGCCAGGAACGCGACCAGCAGGACGGCCGCGCCGGCGAGCTCACCGATCGTGCGGGCCGAGCCCCAGCCCTGGTCAGGTGCCTTCACCAGCCCGAAGACGAGCAGCAGCATCCCGCCGGTGACCAGGACTCCGCCGCCGATGTCGAAGCTCGCCGGTCTGCCCTCGCGCCGGTCTCGCTGGATCAGCCGGAAGACGGCCGGGAGTACCAGCGCGGCGGCCAGCGGGTTGACGAAGAACACCCAGCGCCAGCCCGGTCCCTCGGTCAGCACCCCCCCGAGCAGGACCCCGACCGCGGACGCGAGTCCGCCGACCCCGCCCCACACGCCGAGCGCCTTGTGCCGGTCCGCGCCGTCCCGGAACGTGGTCGTGAGGATCGACAACGCCGCCGGCAGCATCATCGCGGCGCCAAGACCCTGCGCCAGCCGCGCGCCGATCAGGAGCCCGGGATCCCCGGCCAGCCCGCCGACGAGCGACGAGATCCCGATCAGGACGGTCCCCGTCACCAGGACCCGGCGGCGGCCGAGCAGGTCGGCGAGCCGCCCACCCAGCAGCATGAAACCGCCGTATGTCAGCAGGTAGCCGCTCGGCACCCACTGCAGGCTCTGCCGTGAGAATCCAAGATCGGTCCGGATGTCGGGAAGCGCCACATTGGTGATCGACGCGTCGACGAAGTCAAGGAAGGCGACCGCGCACAGCAACGCCAGCGTGAGCTTGCCGCGTCGGGTCGCGAGAAACGATCCGTCGGCGTCGGTCTTCGCGCCGGAACCGCTGGCATTCGCCGCGGTGACGGTGGCTCGGGAACGCTCGGACGCTCGGCGTGTCGCGACCGGGCGTGCGGCCCCTGGGCCGGTGGTGATGGAGCCCATGTGGAGATCCCTCCTGTCCGCGGCCGTCGTCCCGCAACCTGGCGCCAGCGGGTGTCTGGCCGTCACCTGTCTGTCGGATCCCGCCCGGCAGATGTGACCAGCGGTCCCGCCGGGCGACATTCGTCACCTGTGCGGGCGTGGTCGACGGGGATAACCCCGTCACATCGGCCGCGTCGCCTTCGTCATTACCTGGGAGGGGTTCGATCGGGAGGAGGCAGCTGGTGGACCATGCGATCTGGCAGGCCGAGCAGTTCGAGCGACAGCGCCCGCGGTTGCATGCGGTCGCCTACCGCATGCTCGGTTCACTCAGCGAGGCCGAGGACGCGGTCCAGGAGGCATGGCTGCGGCTGAGCCGGTCCAGCGACGAGACGATCGGCAACCTCGGCGGCTGGCTGACAACCGTCGTGGGCCGCGTGTGCATCGACATGCTGCGCGCCCGCCAGGCACGCCGGGAGGACTACGTCGGCACCTGGCTGCCCGAGCCGATCGTCAACATCGAGGACGGCGACGACCCGGAGCGGCAGACACTGCTCGCCGACTCCGTCGGCCTGGCCCTGCTCGTCGTGCTCGAGACACTCACCCCGTCCGAACGGCTGGCGTTCGTCCTGCACGACATGTTCGCCATGCCGTTCGAGGAGATCGCCGCCATACTCGACCGGACACCCGCCGCCGCCCGCCAGCTCGCCAGCCGCGCCCGACGGCGGGTGCAAGGCTCTCCAGCGGTGCCGGACACCGACCTCGCGACCCAGCGCAAGGCCGTCACCGCGTTCCTCGCCGCCGCCCGCGGCGGCGACTTCGAGGCTCTCGTCGCCGTGCTCCACCCCGACGTCGTCTTCCGCGTCGACACCGGCGCACGCACCCAGCGCGCGCCCGCCCTGCTCACCGGCTCCACGGACGTCGCCCGCCAGGCCGCCACCCAGGGCCCGCGCTTCGCCAAGCACTGCCGGCCGGCCCTGGTCAACGGCACCGCCGGCATCGTCGCCCAGACCGCGGCGGGCATCATCGCCGTCGCCGGCATGACCGTCATCGAAGACCGGATCGCCACCATCGACCTGATCATCGACCCCGACAAACTCAGCAAACTGGCGCTCGCCGACTGAGGCCATCCTCGCGGGCCACCCCCGGTCGCCGGTCCACCGAGCGGCCACCGGCACGGGCTGGCGCGGCCACCGCTCTGCCTCGCCGGCCGAGAAGCGGACGTGACCAGGGCGGGCCGGACGAACCGGCCCGCTCTGCCTTCTCCGGGTCCGCCGCTCAGCGTCCGTTCGCCAGGAGTAGTCGGCGTGGCGACGGCGCCGCCCGTCTCGACGATCTCGGCGATGACCTTCTCGATGGGGGTGGCCTCGACACCAGCAGCCGGCGCGTCCCGGCGCTGTCGAGGATCGCGGGCCCACCAGGCGCCCACGGCGGATGCGGTGGCCGCAGCGGCGGACCGGATCGCCGTCTTCCGTATCGAGGCGGTGTGGGAACCGGAGAAGGAAGATCGGGCGTCACGCCCGCCGGGACTTCCACGTTCGGCGCGCGGTGGCGGGCAGGACACGCCCGAACACCTCGCCCGCGAAATGACCACCGGCGAGGATCGTGCGCGGGTCCTCCAGTTCTTTGAGCAGCTGTTCGCGAGTGCGCGTGCCCTGTGCGGCGTCCACGTCGAACAGGAACGACCAGGCGCGCTGTTCGACCTGCACCTGGCAATGCATGACGTCGCCGAGCACGATCAACCGCTCGTCGGCCGCTCCCACGCAGCACGGAACAGATCGGACTGCTACGCCGGGGCGAGATCGACGTCGCGCTCGTCCACACGCCACCCCGCGACGACCGCCTGCTCGACCACACCCTCGTACTCGACGACCGCCTCGTCCTGCTCGCACCGGCCTCCTCGCCCCTCGGCGCCGACCCCTCGCAGGCGGTCGCGCCGGCCTCCCTCGACGGCCTGCCCTGGATCATCGACGCGCAACCCAGCTCCACCGCCAGCGTCGAACGGTTCCTGGCCCGCGCGGGCGCCCTCGGCTTCGTGCCCGACATCCGCTACCACGTGGCTGACCTCGCCGCACGCGTCGCACTGTTCGCCGCCGGGCTGGGCTACTCGCTGCTCCCCCGAAGCGCGGTAGCCACCCTCGCGACCGATCCGCGGGACGTCACCGCCCTCGAACTCCCCTGGCTCGATCTGACACTGCAGGTGTACGCGGTCACCCTCCGGCGGCCCGCACGTGCGGCCACCGAATTCGTCGCCACGCTCACCAGGGCTGACAGCACGCCAGGACGACGAGCTGAGATCCGCCGCCGCCCGCGTCGGGTCGATGGGGATCGGCGGGTCGGCGGTCAGTGCGGTGTCGCGGCGTCCGGTGCGAGCCGGTTCAGCCCCGGATCGACCGGGCCACCGTGACGAGTTCGCCGACGAGAGCGGAACGCGGCGGGTCGGCTACGGCCAGACCGGTCGGGACAACCAGCGGCGAAGGCGGGGCGACCGTCGCGACACCCGAGACCGGCAGGGTCATCGTCGTCGCGTAGAGGAGGGTCCAGCACTCGCCCGCGGCGACCGGTCCGGCGAGCACGTCCTGCACGCTGAGAAGGGAAGGACCGGGACGAGGGGTGAAGCCGGCCGCCCGGCAGGCATCGGTGACGATGTCGAACACACCGGGATTTTCAGGACGCGGGGTCCGGGCGAGCGGGAGGTTGGCGAAGTCCGGGAGTTCCGCCGGGCGACCGCCACGCGCGGCACGCCCGGCGGGGACGGCCAGCACCAGCCGCTCGTCCCACAGGTGGTGGACGATGACGCCGGCGGAGGGCTCGGCCGCGCGAACGAACGCCGCGTCGAGATCGCCCGCGGCCACGGCGGCGAGCTTGGTGGGCGTGCGCCGCGATAGCAGTTCGACGCGAACAGCGGGGCGGCGACGCCGGAACTCGGCGAGGATCAGCTCGAGGCGCGGGCCGAGACCTTCGCTGCTACCGATGCGGATCAGCCCCGTCACACCGGCGGCGAGGTCGGCCGCCTCCCGGCGGGCCCGCTCCACCGCCCGCAGGACACGTCGGGCATGGGGGACGAACGACCGCCCCTCGGGGGTCAGCGTGATCCGCTTCCGGGAGCGGTCGAAGAGGGTGAGGCCGATCTCGCGCTCGAGGCGGGCGACGGCCTGACTGACGGCGGGCTGGACGACGTGCAGCGCCTCCGCGGCGCGTCCGAAGTGCTCGAGTTCCGCGACGGTGACGAAGTACCGCAGCTGGCGGATCTCCATACGCCCCCTTCGACCGATCACTTCTGGTGATTGTCACGCAGTCCGATCCGGTCTTGTTCGACGACGTCGGCGGCGATTGTCTGGACGCGTCGAACATTCGGGATGTGCTGCAGGAGGACCTGTGCGCGGGATCGTGAGCACGCCGGACGGGCCAAGTCGGGTGCGGCTCCAGGCCGAGCTGCCGGAGCCGAAGCCCGAGCCGGACGAAGTGGTGGTCGCGGTGGAGGCATTCTCGCTCAACCGCGGCGAGCTGGCGCTGCTCGCCGCCCGCCCGGCCGGCTGGCGTCCCGGGCAGGAGATCGCCGGCACCGTCGTCATGCCGGCGGTCGACGGCGGCCCGCCCGCCGGGGCGCGGGTCGCGGCCCTCGTCGAACAGGCCGGATGGGCCCAGCGGGTCGCCGTTCCCGTCGACCGGCTCGCCGAACTCCCCACCACCGTCAGCGCAGCGGAAGCGACGACGCTCGGCATGGCCGGCCGCACCGCGCTGCGTGCCGTCGAACTCGGAGGGCCCATGCTGGGCCGGCGGGTTCTCGTCACCGGTGCCGCCGGCGGGGTCGGCCGATTCGCCACGCAGCTCGCCGCCCGCGCCGGCGCCGACGTAGTCGCGGTGACCCGCCGTTCCCACACCGCCGAAGCGCTACTCGCCCTCGGCGCGGCCGCCGTGGTCGCCGACGCCGCCGAGGCAGACGGGCTGTTCGATGCCGTCCTGGACGTCGTGGGCGGCTCCCACCTCGCCGGCGCCGTCGCGAAGTCGGCCCCCGGCGCCACGATCGTCCTGATCGGTGCCTCCGACCCCGAACCGACGCCGCTGCGCCTGATCGACTTCATCGGACACGAGAACGTCACGCTCCGAACGTACTTCTCCTACGCCGACCCCCACACGATCGGCCGCGACCTCGCCACGCTCGTGCGGCTGACCGCCACGGCCCGGCTCCGCCCGCACGTCGGACTCCAGGCCGACTGGGCTGACGTCAACCAGGCACTGGCCGCGCTCGCGGACGGACAGGTCGACGGCAAGGCCGTCCTCACCATCTCGCCGAGCTCTGCTCCTGTCGGATCCGCGGAAACCCCGGGGTAGGCGGCATGACCTGGCCGTTGTGCTGACCTTGGCGACCTGCGCGGTGCTCGCGGGCGCGCGGTCGTTCACCGCGATCGGCGAAGGGTCCGCCGACGCTGGTCAGACGGTCGCCGAGCTGCTCGGCATCGTCCGGGTGCCCGACGAGTCGACGTTTCGCCGGGTGGCGGGCCACCGCACCGCCAGTCGCTCCGGCCGGCCCGTAGATGATCGCGTTCTTGTTTTCGAGGGACGTCGCTTTCTCCATTCGTTGTCGCGGCGAGCCTTCGCCTATGACTGGGCCAGCACTTCTGCGGCGAGCGCCGCATACTGGCGCTCGAGCGCCTTCGTCGCGCCGTGGTGCCAGCTCTCAGCCAGGGACTCGGCCATGGCATCGGGGAAGATGTCCTCCTCGTCCTTCTCCACTCCGTCGAAAATCGCCCGCGCGACGGACTCCGGGGAAGCCTTCGGGATGTCCACCCCTCGGCTCATCTCGGTGTCCACGATGCCTGTCATCACGGCATGGACGTGTACACCTCGGCTGGCCAACAGAGTGCGCAGAGACTGCGTCAGGGAGAACGCGGCCGCCTTCGAGACCGAGTAGGCCGGAATGAGCGGCAGCGGAGCGAAGGCGTTCACCGACAGATTGTTGACGATGGCACCCCCGGAACGGGTCAGCAACGGCAGGAATGCCTGGATCACGCCGTACGTGCCGAAGAGGTTGACGGCGAGGTGCCGGTCGAGCGCGGAACGATCGCTCAAGTCGTCGTAGGCAGCGATGCCGGCATTGTTGATGAGGACGTCGAGGGACTCGACTTCGTCGACGGCACCCTGAATCTGCTCCGCGTCGGTCACGTCCAGGGCCAGCGGAATGACGCGCCCGTCCGAGTGGGCCAACGACACGCGCGTCCCGGCATACACCCGTTCCGCGCCCCTCTTCAAGGCTTCCGCGACGAGCTCCCGCCCGATGCCGCGATTGGCCCCGGTGACCAGAACTGCCTTGCCTGCGATCGTCGCCATGATGGCGTTCTCCTCGTGTCTTGTGGTGGTGCAGACCGGACACGCCGTGGCGTGATGGTCAGGTTCGGTCCGCATCAAGACCAGGCACCGGCGGAGAATCCGTCGCGCAGCCGGAACTCGGCAGGGTGATGTGCGTCACGGCCGGGCCGGCCGCGTAACAGGTGCTCGCTCGTGTCCGGTCGCGCTAGCGCGACAGGACCAGCCGATCGTCGTCGTCGGATCGCGTCGGTGACCGTGGGATCCGCGGCGGAGCGATGCCGGGGCCTCCGCGCCGGTACTGACCCGGGGCGAGGCCGAACTCGCGTCGGAATGCCTTGGCGAACGCGAACTCGGAGGAGTACCCGACTCGGCGACCCACCGAGGCCAGCGGTGCCGTCGAATCGCGTAGTAGGCGGGCCGCGATCGTCATCCGCCACCAGGTGAGGTAGTTCAGTGGCGGCTGGCCGATGAGGTCGGTGAAGCGCCGGGCGAACACCGAGCGCGACAGCGACGCGGTCGCAGCGAGGTCCTCGACCGTCCAGCGTCGAGCGGGCTCGGCGTGGATGCGCTCCAGCGCCTTGCTGATCGCGGTGTCGGTCAGCGCCGCGGCCCACCCGGAAGGCGCGCCCGCGTGCACGGCCTGCTCGACCCAGGCACGCAGGATGTACAGCAGCATCGCATCGACGAGCGCCGGGACGATGCCGTCGCGTCCCGGGTGCGAGTCGTCGAGCTCGTGGCCCAGCAGGTCGATCAGCCCGCGCAACTCCGCGGGCTGCGAGCGACGGGCCGGCAGGTGGAACACGTCCGGCAGCTCGTTCAGCAACGGATGCGGGCGGGCGACGTCGAGCTCGTAGGCACCGCACAGCAAGACCGAGACGGCACCTGGTCCATCGAAGCGCACATGCCCGATCGGGCTGGTCCCGTCGTCACGTTGCGGCGCGAACTCCCGCGGCGGACTGGCCGGGTGATCGGCGAGCACGTGCGCACTGCCCCTGCGCAGGAACACCACGTCGCCCGCGCCCATAGCGAGCGGTGCAGCGCCGGACGGTGCGGTGTCGGACGACGGCGTCAGCAGCCAGCAGGCTCCCTGCAGCACGACATGGAACGTGGTGCCCATGAACTCGGGAGACCGGAACGCCCAGGGCGCCCGTCCCTCCGTGCGGGCCGACCTCGGTCGCCCGGTCCGCATCGCCAGCAGCGCGTCCGCCAGGACATCCACGAGATCACAGTACCCGTGGGCCAGGACGATCGGACATGTTTGCCGGACTGCTAGGCATTCATCATCTCGGCAGCCGTTCCTACGCTCGGTCGAACAGACCTACAGACCTGGGAGAGCGGATGAGCGTGCTGGTGGTCGGAGCGACCGGAAAGACCGGACAACCCCTCGTCGAAACGCTGGCCGCCCGGGGTGTCGAGGTGCGCGCGGCGACCCGTCACGCCGCACCGGGCCCTGGTGCAGCCGTGCATTTCGACTGGGCGCAGCGCGCTACCTGGCAGCCCGCGCTGGTTGGTGTCGACGCGCTGTACGTGGTGGGCCCGTACGCCGAACCGGACGCGCCCGTGCTGGTGCGCGATCTGCTGGCCGCGGCAACGGAAGTGCGCCGGGTCGTGCTGTTGTCGATCCTGGGCGTCGACGCTCTGCCGGACGTCATACCCATGGCCCTCTGGGAGCAGCAGGTGCGCGAGTCGGGCCTGGACTGGACGATTCTGCGGCCGAACTGGTTCATGCAAAACTTCAGCCGCCTCTTCGCCGAGAGCCTACGCGATCACGGACGTCTCGCGCTGCCGGCAGGTGATGCCGCCGTGAGCTTCGTCGATACGCGCGACATCGCCCTGGTGGCGGCCGCATCGCTCACCGAGGACGGCCACGCGGGCAACCACTACACGCTGACCGGCCCCGAGGCACTCACCCACGGCGACGTGGTGGCGCTGCTGGGCGCCGCGGCAGGCCGCCAGCTGCGCTACGTCCCACTCACCCCGGGCGGGTTCGCCAACGACCTGCGGCACGGCGGCGCGTCCGACACCGTGATCACCTGGCAGTCGGCGCTGTTCGAGCTGATCCGCGACGGCGCGAACAGCCCGGTGACCGGCACGGTGGAGCGGATCACCGGCAACCCCGCCCGGACGCTGAAGGCCTACGCCGAGCAATCCGCCGACGCATGGCGCTGACGAGCCAACCGGATCAACCAATTCTGGAGTGCGGATGACCGAGACGACACCACGGCGGATGAAGGCGATCAGTGCCCGATCGTGGGGCGGGCCCGAAGTCCTGACCGAGATCGAGGTCGACACGCCGGTGCCAGGCCCGACCGAAATCCTCGTTCGCGTGCACGCCGCCGGGTTGAACGCGACGGACTGGAAGTCCCGGGTCGCGGGCGGGCTCCGGATGTGGGACGAGCCGGCGGTGCTCGGCCATGACGTCTCCGGGGTGGTGGAGGCGGTCGGCCTCGGCGTGACCCTCTATCGGGCGGGGGACGCGGTGTTCGGGATGCCCGCGTTCCCCCGTCAGGCGGGCGGGTATGCCGAGTACGTCACCGGTCCGGCCCGGCACTTCGCGCGCAAACCGGACGAGGTCGACCACGTCGAGGCCGCCGCGCTGCCGCTGGTCGGACTCACCGCATGGCAGTGCCTGACCGAGACCGTCCACCTGGAGCCGGGACAGCGGGTGCTGATTCACGCCGCCGCCGGCGGTTTCGGGCACATCGCGGTGCAGATCGCCAAGGCACGCGGCGGCTACGTCATCGGCACGGCAAGCCCGGCCAAGCACGATTTCCTGCGCGGTCTCGGGATAGACGAGATCATCGACTACCGGACCACCGACTTCACCACCGCCATCGACCCAGTAGACATCGTGCTCGACAGTGTCGGTGGCGACTACGGCCCGCGCTCGCTGCGCGTGCTGCGTCGAGGCGGAACGCTGATCTCGCTCGCGTCGCCGGCGGACGACGCCCTGCGACCACAGGCCGAGCAACTCGGGATCCATGCCGGGTTCACCCTCGTCGAACCCGACTACGCGGGCCTTTCGGCACTCGTCGAACTGGTTCGGGCCGGCCGGCTGCGTCCGCACGTCAGAACCGTGCTGCCGCTGGGGCAAGCCGCGAAAGCCCACGAGATCGGCGAGACCGGTCAAACCTTCGGCAAGATCGTGCTCACCGTCGAGCACCCGAACATCTGATCCGCCGTCTCGGCACATGACGAGCGTGGGTCGCAGCCTCGCTGTGCCTCACATCACTCCCCGTCCCCGACGGGTTCTCTTCGGACGGCTGGTCTCGATCCGGACCGAACCCGACCAGCCCGCTCGGAGTATCCGATGTCCGTTCCCTTCCCGACCGCCGTCGTCACCGGTGCGAGCCGCGGCTTCGGCCGGGCGATCGCCGCCGCCTTCGTGGCCGCGGATACCCGCGTCCTCGGCATCGCCCGCGACGAGCGGGAACTGCGCGCCGTGGGCGACGAGCTCGGCGAGGCCTTCACACCCATCGTCGCCGACGCCACCGACGAGACACTCGCTCGGGACCTGATCCGCGAACACCGTCCCGGCCTGCTGGTGCTCAACGCCGGGGTCACGCCCTACATGGCGCCCGTGCACGAGCAGACCTGGGAGACGTTCAGCCGAAACTGGCATGCCGACACGCGACACGCCTTCACCTGGACGCGGGTCGCCCTGAGCGAGCCGCTGGCGCCGGGCAGCGTGGTCGTCGCGATGTCCAGCGGCGCCGTCCTGGGCGGCTCCCCGCTCAGCGGCGGATACGCCAGCGCCAAGGCAGCGGTCCGCTACATCGCGGGGTACGGGGCCGACGAGTCGAAGCGGGCCGCGCTGGGCATCCGGTTCGTCACGCTGCTTCCGCAACTGACCCCGGCCGGCGGCGTCGGCTCGGTCGGGATCGCGGCTTATGCCGAGCGCGACGGCGTCGGCCCCGACAGTTTCGTCGAGCGTTTGCAGCCGATCCTGTCTGCGGAGCACGTCGCCAAGGCCGTCCTGCAGCTCGCCGCGGACCCCGGCAGTGCTGCCGAGTACCAGGTCAGCGGCGCCGGCTTGCGCCCGGTCGGCTGAGCGGGGGCCACAGAGTGAATGTTGCGGCGCAGTCGGGAGAAGCCGGGATGGCCGCCAAGTCCGCCGAGAACGCCGCGTTCGCCGCGCTGGTCGAGCCGTTCCGACCCGAGTTGCTCGCCCACTGCTACCGCCTCCTCGGCTCGATCCACGATGCCGAGGACTTCGTGCAGGAGACCTACCTACGGGCCTGGCGCGGGCTTGGCCGGTTCGAGGGCCGTTCCTCGGTACGACGGTGGCTGTACAAGATCGCGACAAACACCTGCCTGACGGAGCTGGAAACCCGGTCGCGGCGGCCATTGCCGTCAGGGTTGGGCGCCCCCTCGGACGACCACCGGGTGGCCCTCGCTCCCGGCGAGCCATCGGTCGCCTGGCTCCAGCCCGCACCCGACGCACTGTTCGGCCGGTCCGACATCGCCGACCCAGCCACCATCGTTGCCGGCAGGACCGGGGTACGACTCGCCTTCGTCGCCGCGCTCCAGTACCTGTCCGCGCGGCAGCGGGCCGTGCTCACGTTGCGCGACGTGCTGGCGTTCTCCACGACCGAGGTCGCCGAGATGCTGGACACAACGAGCGCGGCGGTGGACAGCGCGCTGCGCCGCGCCCGGACGCGGCTGGCCGAGGCCGGACCGGTCGAAGACGACCTGGCCGAGCCGGACGAAGACACCCAGCGAGCCCTGCTCGACACCTACGTCGACGCGTTCACCCGGGCCGACCCCGACGCTCTGGTGTCCCTGCTGCGGGCCGATGTCGAGCTGGAGATGCCGCCGATCCCGACCTGGTTCACCGGCCAGCAGGCCGTCCTGGCCTTCCTGGCCAAGCGGGTACTGCGCATCAAAGGCCAATGGCGAATGGTGCCCACCCAAGCCAACAGCCAGCCCGCCCTCGTCATCTACGAGTGCGCGGGCAACGGCCAGTACGAGGCATACGGTGTCCAGGTGTTGACCCTGATCGGCACCCGGATCGCCCGCATCACCGCGTTCGTCGACCCGAGCCTGGTGCCGACCTTCGGCTTCAAACAGACGCTCGCTGAACGATGAAGGAGGGATTGTTGCGGAAGTCGTCGCGCGGTGCTCTCGGCGAGGTCGATGCGCCAGAAACCCCGCGGCGCACGTCCTGCCACCGGTGGCGGACTCCCGGCGTCGTCGGGGAGCCGTAGGCGTCGTCGTTAAGCCAGAGCCGCCCGCCGCCGTCGAGCCGGACTTCGCGGCGCATTCCACGGTGGATGACGTGAAGCCGCACAACTGTCTCGGCCGGCTGGTCCATCCGTGCGGGCGAACGGGTCTGAAGTGGAAGCACCTGCTGGTGAAGTAAACCGCTGATCCGGGTTGAGGGCTACCGGGTGGCACCGTGCAGGATCTCGGCGAGGTCGTCGGGGCGGCTGAACATCGGCCAGTGCCAGGTGGGTAGCTCGGCGTACCGCCAGGTGTTGCCGGTCATGTGCCGGAAGGCCGGCATGGTTGCCGCCATGGCGTGGACCTGTTCGGTGGTGAAGGTGCTGAGGATCCCGAGCCGGCGCAGCTTCTCCCACCCGCCGGTCAGCCGTACCGGTGAGGTGGCGGTCGCCCAGGGCTGGGGGACCGAGTTGGTGGTGAGTGTTTCAATTGCCGGATCGTCGACGTCGGGGACGCGGGCGGCGAGCGCCGCCCAGGGGGGCGGCGGTAGCAGCCAGCCGTCACCGTGGTTCGCGACGAGGTCGGCGTTGGCTGTCTGCTGGTCGGGGGGCGTGAAGTCGTTTTGTGACATACCGTCGGGCAGCGGACCGGTGTCGACGTAGACGAGTTGCTCGATGCGCTCGGGCATTCGGTCGGCGGCTCCGGTGGCTACCAGCCCGCCGTAGCTGTGTCCGACGAGGATCACGTCGTGTAGGTCCCGCGAGGTCAGCAGGTTCACCACGTCGTCGATGTGGGTGTCCAGGTCGGTGTCGGGCTGTGCCTGACTGGCCCGCTCGGCCATGCCGGTCAGGGAGATCGGGTGCAGATCGTGCCCGCGTTCGTGCAGTCGCTGGGTGACGGGGCGCCAGGCCCATCCGCCGAGCCAGAATCCGGGAACCAGCACGTAGGTCGCCATGTGGCCACCGTAGAGTTCATACCGGGCGACATCCGCCCGGATTGGTTGGAGATCTTGGCTCGGCCTACGGTTCGTGTGCTCGCTTTGCTCGAGTTGTTGCAGGCTGGCGGCCAGCGCACGGTCGGTGAACTCGCCGGGCGTCTCGGCGTCGATGAGCGGACCGTGCGCCGCTACGCTGAGCATCTTGCCGACCTCGGCATCCCGATCGAGGCCCGTCGTGGCCGCCACGGTGGCTACCAGTTGGCACGCAGCTACAAGCTCCCGCCGCTCATGCTGAGCGACGACGAGGCCGTCGTGGTCATCCTCGGCCTTGTTGCCGGCTGCCGCTCTGGGCTGCTGACGACCGAGGTCGCCGCGGCCGACAGCGCGACGGCGAAGCTGCAACGCGTCCTGCCAGACGCACTGGCGAACCGTTTGGACGCGCTGCTGTCGACTGCGCGGTTCACCGCAACCGGCAGAACAGGCGTCCCGCCCGAGGCGCCTGTTCTGCTCGAACTCGCCGAAGCCGCCAAGCAACGACGCACCGTGGCCATCGACTACACCACATGGGACGGGCGCAGCGGTCAACGGTCGGTTGACGCGTACGGGCTCGTCTTCCACGCGGGCCGGTGGTACGTGACGGGGCACGACCACGTCCGAGGCGAGGTCCGCACGTTCCGGCTTGACCGCATCGCGCGGGTCCGTCTGGCTGAGGGCGGTTATGACGTGCCGCCCAACTTCGACCCTGTCGAACACGTGCTGGCGGGAATAGCGGCCGTGGCCTGGAAGCACGAGGTCGCGGTAGTGTTGCGCACCACCCTCGACGAGGCGAAACGTCGGCTGCCTCCGACCGTCGGCACACTCACCGAACGGTCCGACGGGGTATTGTTGAGGGCCCGAGCCGAAAGGCTCGAAGGTATGGCCCAGATGCTCGCCGGACTCGGCTGGTCCTTCACCATAGACAAGCCCGATGCCCTTCGCGCGGAAGTCGATGCTCTCGCCGATCGGCTCAAGGCCGACGCGGCGTCCCGCTTCACCGGAGGGTGAATCCGACGGCACGGCGGGCGCGCTCGCAGGTGGTCGATCCGGTCAGCGGAAGGCGCCGGCGTTGTCACGGGCCCAGTCCGCGAACGTCCGGGCCGGTCGGCCGAGCACGGCGGTGAGGTCGGGTCCGTCATAGGAGGCACCTCTACTTATATGATCTCATAGAGAAGGCGCTTGACGCAGAAAGGCGGCGGCGCCACGATCGCTGCCAGCCTGATTCCGTAGTGTTGACGGCGCCGTGTTGGACCGGACCCGATATCACGGGTCGCAATAACTCCGCGACGAGGGCTCAACATTCTGCCGTAGGCGCAACCGCGATGGCCAGCCTGATGGGCACGTAGCGTGGTCGCTCGACCCTCGCGACTTTCCGCTAGTTCTGCGACCAGAACTTGGCGCGAAATATGGTGCTCGCGCATGCGCAGAATGTAATCGCGGAGCTCTGGGTGGGGGACGGGGCGCTCGTCTGTGGGTGGAGCGGAAGGCGGGAGGCCGCTGCCGGGATCAGGTGTCTTGGGCGGGGCGTAGCCCGTTGAAGATGACGGCGAGGGTCCGGGTCCGTAGGTCGTTGTCCCAGCTGGCGCGGAGGGCCGCCTGGCAGACGGCCGTGAGAAGGGCAAGTACTTCCGGGATGCGGATGTCCTGGCCTACGGCGCCGGCCTGTTGAGCACCGATGAGGAGCGCTTCGATCGGCTCCTGGAGAGCCTGTATGGGCTTAGCCACCGGCAGGTCGATCCCGGAGGAGGCGAGCAGGTCGACGACGGTTTTCTTGGCTGCGGCCTGCTCGACCATGCTGGTGAAGAAGGTGAACAGCCCGGTGGTCGGGTCACCATCGGTGACGAGAGTCATGATCTCCTCCTCCAGCTTCCGCACCAGATCGCCGACGAGCGCTTGTAGGAGGGCTTCCTTGGTTGGGAAGTGGCGGAACACCGTGCCGATCGCGACGCCGGCCCGGCGGGCAACCTCCTCCGTCGACGCTGACGCGCCTCCTTCGGCGAAGACGGCTTCGGCCGCCTCGAGGATGCGTGTCCGGTTTCGCCGCGCGTCCGCACGTAGACCCTGGGTGACTGATAGCGCGTCCCGACCGCTCGACGGCGGCGGACGTTGGGCCATGAGGAGTCCGTTCTCGTTGACAACATGAGTCAACACTCATCATAGTCTGAGTGGCAGCTCATGTTAGTCCCAGACGCGCGAACCGTCGTGCGTGCATCAGCCTGAGGAGAACGGATCATGTCACCGCCCGTCAACATCAATCTTGCTCCGCGTGACGCGTATGCCCGCTTCCAGGCGGTGTTGCTGGGGAATGCTCCCGCGCTTGCGGAGGATCTGTACGCCGAGGACGTCGTCATCGAGCTTCCGTTCGCGCGGCCGGGCATGCCGAGGCGTTTCGAGGGGCGGGATGCCTTCCGCTCCTTCGCGGCGGGCCAGGCGTCCCTCCCGGTCCACTTCGACGGGTTTCGCAACGTGGTCATCCACGACACGGCGGATCCCGAAGTGATCATCGCGGAGTATGACCTGGCGGGGACGGTGACCACCACCAACCGTCAGGCGTCGGCGTCGTTCGTCCTCGTACTGCGAGTCCGCGACGGGCGGATCGTGCACCTCCGCGAGTACCAGAACGTCCTCGGGATGGCCGCCGCACTGGGCCAACTTCCCGAAGCGCTGGCCGGCACCGAGCACCCTGACACGCCACCATCCGACACCAGCGTGTAGCCACACGGCCTCGACATGCGACGTGACGAGCATCGGGTAGTCGCGACCGATTCGCCCGGCTGGCAGTCCGACCTCGGCAGGTCAGTCTTCGGCCAGCATTTGTGCTGGGAGACCGGCATCCGCCGCTGGCGCCGCATCCGAACCGAACACGCCGCCGGGGCTGCGCGCCCGCGGACCATGACACCGCGAGGGCGCTCTGCCGCCCCGTCGCCATCGCCGAGGTAGCGGCTTCGGCCGGCCGGGTCAGTCGTTCTGGAGTTCTTCGCGCCAGTCTCGGAAGAATCGGCGTAGTTGCGCAGCGTCGTGCGTGGACAGGCTCAGCTCGTCGTCGGAGTAGCGGCCGGCTGTTCCGATCATGTCGGCGAAAACACCAAGGTCGAAGCCCCCGTCCTGTGCGCGAGCAAGAAGTAGCAGCTCATCCTTGGGGTAGACGTCGGCCAGGTCGCGCACGTCGGCGAAGTCCCGGGCCTCGGCCCTTCCAAAGAGGGCGAGTACCTTGCGGGCGGCCAGGTCACGGGCGGCGAGGGTCGGGCCTAGTTCGGTGATGCTCGGCGGCTCGTCGGGTGGGCTGTCGAGGCCGAGATCCACCACAGTCACGTCTCCGTCACCCTCGACCGCGAGGCGGGCGAAGGTGTCCGACAGGCGCAGCTGCCGGACCAGCCATCCCTGGGCGACCGCGGCGCGGGTGAACGCGCTGACGGCGTCCGGGATCGGCACGGCCGGCGGTGCCGCGGCGAAAAGATCGACATCTCGCGTCGATCTGTCCACCAGTGCCCGGGCTATGAGCGCCGCGCCGCCCGCGACAGCGAACCCGGCGCTTTCGTCCAGGCTGAAGAACAGCGCGGCGACGGACCGCTGAAAAGGCGTGATCACGTGAGCACGATCTGTTCCCAGGCCCGTCGGATGGCCGCCGGCAGGACCAGGTCCGGCCAGGCATCCACCAGCAGGGCACCATCGACGTAGGTGAGAAGATCTGCGGGCAGACCCTCCCGCAGGACGATCTCGTACACCCGATGACGCTGCCGGCGGTCCGAGAGATCATAGACCCGGTCGGGGTCGGACCAGTTGAGATGGACCGGTAGCCGCACCCGTGCCAGTGCCTGGCGTATTGGCAGCCGTGGCAGGCGGTCGGGCACGGAGAAGGGCCGGCCACGTTCGTCGGCGCGGTCCACGAAGCAGGGCATTGGGACGATGTCGAACCGGAAGCCCGCGGCCGCCAGCAGGCGTGCCGCGGTATCGAGCGTTGGCGACTTTGTTCCATGCTCGTAGGCGGCCAGGGTTGGCCTGGAAGTGCCTGCGCGCCGGGCCAGTTCGGCCCCCGACAGCCCTGCCTCGACCCGAGCCTGTTCGATCAGGTGGCCCGTAGTCTGCTCCACTCTGCGTTCCTCCCCTGCACCCCTGGCGTATCCCATAGGATACGCAAAGTGCTCGCCGGGCACGTCGACGGCGATGATCGGAGTTTCAAGATCGAGTGGTGGTGCTGTCGTGCGGGCCGCGCGACTGAGGGGCGCGAGGGCCGCCATGAACGAGGTTGTGGGCCTCTGACGGACCCAGCACCCTTGTTCACCATACCTTTGCGACCAGATCTACTACCCGGTCCCCGCCCACGACGCCGCCAGCATCGCGCTTGCCGAAGCACTCGGCCGCGACCTGCTGACCGACGGCACCACGCTCAGGAACGCCGCCGGACGCTGGACCGGCTTGACCGGGAGCGGGGCCGGCGGGGGAGACTCGACGATGCCGGCATACCGCCCGCCCGTGCGCGGCGCGGGCTGATCCGTCATCGAGAGGATTCCGCCCGCGATGCAGTTCACCCAGCTCGGCCGCTCCGGTCTGTCCGTCTCGCGCCTGTGCCTCGGCACGATGAACTTCGGCCCGCTGACCAGCGAGGACGATGCCCACAAGATCATGGATTCGGCCCATGAGCACGGCATCAACTTCTTCGACACGGCCAACTCCTACGGCCTGCGCTCGGCCGGCGTGTCGGGCCGGGGTGAGGGCAGGGGCTATACGGAATCGATCATCGGCCGCTGGTTCGCGAAGGGCGGCGGGCGCCGGGAGCGCACCGTGCTGGCGACCAAGGTCTACAGCGCCATGGGGAAGTGGCCCAACGAGGGCCGGCTGTCGGCTCTCAACATCCGCCGCGCCCTCGACGCGAGCCTGACCCGGCTCCAGACCGACCACATCGATCTCTACCAGTTCCACCACATCGACCGGGCCACCCCGTGGGACGAGATCTGGCAGGCCATCGACGTCGCCGTCACGGCCGGCAAGATCCTGTATGTCGGCAGCAGCAACTTCGCCGGCTGGCACATCGCGCAGGCGCAGGCCGCCGCGGCCGCGCGCGGGACGTTCGGCCTGGTCAGCGAGCAGCCGATCTACAACCTCCTCACCCGCGAGGTCGAGCTGGAGGTGCTGCCCGCCGCCCGGCACCACGGCGTCGGCCTCATCCCGTGGTCGCCGCTGCACAGCGGGCTGCTCGGCGGCGTGCTGCGCAAGGAACGCGAGGGCAGTCGGCGCCTCGAGGGCCGGGCCGCGGCAACCCTGGAGGCCCGGCGCCCCCAGATCGAGGCCTACGAGGACTTCGCCGCCGAGCTCGGCCACGAGCCCGCTGACGTCGCGCTGGCCTGGCTGCTGCACCAGCCGGCCGTCACCGCGCCGATCGTCGGCCCCCGCATCCAGCGGCAGCTCGACGACGCCGTCCGGGCGCTCGACGTGCGCCTGGACGAGAAGGCGCTCGCCCGGCTGGACGAGATCTTCCCGGGCTACCGGCCGGCGCCCGAACACTTCGCCTGGTAGCGGCGTCCCCTACCGCCCCCTCCCGCCCCTACGGTTGCCCGAAGTGCGGCTGCCCCACCCCCTTGCCCACCGACATCCTCGACCAGGCAGCCTGGGCCGGCTGCCCCCGCTGAGCCGGTGGAGGAGTGGGGGTCCTCTGTCTGCCCTGGGCAGACGGAAATCCGCTGCCAGCGGAGTGCCGCTCCCGAGCCTTCCCCGCCCCTCTAGCGTGGTCGGCATGACGGAGACCACGGCTGCCCCGAACCTCGAAGCGATCACGGGTTGGGCGGCCGGCGTCCCGTTCACGGCCCTGCCGCCGGCCGGCGGCCCGGACGTCGAGGCGCCGCTGGTCGTGACCTGGCACATGATGGACGCGCCCCGTTCGGACGCCGCGTTCGCCGCCGCGCTCCCGCTGGCCGCGGTGCCGGCCTGGCGGGTGCATCTGGGTATGCCGTGGGTCGGGCGGCGGACGAAGGCCGACGGGTACGAGACCGCGCTGGCCGAGCCGATGCTGGGATACGTCGAGCCCGTCGTCCGGCAGGCCACCGACGAGTTCCCGCCGGCGCTCGGGGAGCTGCGGGAGCGATTCCCGGTCGCGGCGGGGCCGATCGGAGTCGTCGGCGCCTCCCTCGGCGGGACCGTCGCGCTGAACGTGGTGGCCCGGCTGCCGGTCGAGGTGGCGGTGGTCGCGCTGGTCAACCCGGCCATCCGGGCGCGGACCGCGGTCGAGGTCCTCACGGCGGCGGCCGGCACGTCCTACGACTGGGGCGAGCGGGCGCGCGCCGCGGCCGACCGGCTGGACTTCGTGGCCCACGCCGGGCTGGTCGGCGGCCGGACGCCGCCGCCGGCCGTCCTCGTGGTCAGCGGCTCGCTCGACTACCCGACCAGCCGGGCCGACGCCGGCCAGTTCGTCACGGCGCTGCAGGCCGAGCACCGCGACCCGGCCCGGGCCCTGCTGATGACGATCACGGGCCTGGACCATCCGCTGGCCGAACGCCCCGGCCTCGAGCCGGCGCCCCAGCTCCCGTTGGCCCGGACCGTCGACCGGCTGGTCAGCGACTGGCTCCGCGCGAACCTGTAGCCGCCCGCGCGGGCGCCGGCCGGCTGTCGGGCAGGAACGTGTCACTCCCGGCCACTACGCCCGTGAGAACCGCCCCTGAGAACCGCCCCTGAGAATGACGGTGAAAAAGGCGGAAGCCGGACTGACACGACCGGGAGCCGCGGTTGTCCGTATGTTGACGCCCGGACGTCAGGGGAATCCTTTCCAACAGCACCGCCACGACTGGCACCGGTACCGGTACCGGCACTGGCGCGGCGGCGCGGGGGGAGGCGGAGATGCTGGTCCGCGACTACGGAGTTCTCCGGCCGGAGTACTTCAAGCCGTACGGCGGGTCGCCGGCGGCCCGGTCGGTCTATCCGGATCTCGGGCCGGACGTCGGCGCGGGCGGAATAGGCGCTTATCTGGCCGAGCCCATGAAACCGTCGGACCGGGCCGAGGACGCCTACATCCGGCATCTGATGGCCATCTGCTCGGGATATTCGTACGAGACGCTCAGCCCGGTCCCGGACGACGGCCGGCCGGCCCGACCGGCGTCGGAGCGCGGCCGCGGCACGACGAACGCGGTGTCGGAGATGCTGGCGCGCCTCGGCCTGCCCAATCGGGCCCGGGTCGTCGCGGAGTACATCGACGCCATGCTCGTCCGCTCCACCGCGACCATCGTGCAGAGCGTCGACAAGAAAGTGGTCATACTCGTCTACCGGGGCACCGAACCGACAAACATCGTGAACTGGCTGCTGGACGTCGAGGTCCATTCACGCGAACCGGAGAAGGTGCTGATCCAGGGGGCCGGGGCGGACGCCTACGACCTCCATGTCGGCTTCTACCGCAATGTCCGGGCCACCCGCGCGGCAGTCCTCCAGACGCTCCGGTACGCCCTGGCCGGCCAGGACATACACCGGGCCGGGCCGGCGACAGGCGGCGACCTCGAGCCCCTTCCCGAACCGCCGGCGCTCTACGTCACGGGCCACAGCCTGGGCGGCGCGATGGCGGCCATCATGGGCGTGATGCTGGCGACCAACCCGCTCTATGAGGAACTGGGCAACGCGCTGCGCGCGGTGTACACGTTCGGGCAGCCGATGGTCGGTTCCCAGAGCCTCGTCGACCTGTACGGCGCCTCGATGCACGGCCATGCCCCGCTGGTCCGGTTCGTCAACCGCCAGGATCCCGTCCCCCGCGTGCCGTCGGCCGAGACCGGCGCCTTTACCCACTTCGGGGTGGAATACCGCCGCACCGAGGCCGACGGTGCCTGGACCCGGACCCACGACGGCCACGGACGAGCGGACGGACGTAACCGCCCGGTGAGTCAGATGCTGTCCATCGCGGGCCTGGAACTGGCCTTCGCCGGCTTTCCAGCCGGCCAGATCGGCCAGCTTGACCGGATGCTGCCGTACAACATCGTCGACCACTTCCCGAGCTACTACATCGAGACGCTGGCCCCCGCCGGCGTCAGCGAGTTCGGCGACGACGAGTTCGTGCCCGTCCGCCCGGCGCGGGGGATTCTCCGCCGTCCGGTGCGCGGCGCGGTGGACGGCTTCGAGCAGCTGGTGGCGCGCGGCGCCACCGGGGCCGTCCGGGGCGGGACGCGGGCGCTGGCCGCGCCGATCCACCTGTGGAAGCGCGCCGGCTGACGGCCGGTCCGGTAAGCGCGCCCCGCGGCGGTGGCGCCAGTTCGTGCTGGCCGGCGCGCCGCCGTGCGCGGTGGCCGCCGTCGCTGGGCGGCCACCGTCGCGGCCTACGTGACGTGCCCCCAGCCGGCGGTGAGCCAGTCGAGGTCGGCCTGGTCCGGGCCGGGCGCATCACGGAGATCGACGTCGTGGCCGAGCCGGGCCGGCTGCGCCACGTCGACCCCGGTCTGTTCGTCGACTGAACATCCCTACCGCGACCCAACGAACACCCAGCGGGCGGCGTAAGGCGAGGGGAGGTGACCGGCGCGAAGGGGCACCAACTAGCCTCTCCCTGGCTAGGTGCTGGGGGTACCGGGGGGTACAGCGCCGCGTCCGGTGGACGCGGCCCGCCCGGGAGGTCTGTGTTCGTGTCCCTCGTTTCCCGCGTCCGTTCCCGCGAGGCCCGGCCCCAGCGGCGGGCGGCGCTCGGCGCGGCCGCCGCGATGACCGCGCTGCTGGCCGTCGCGGGCTGCCAGGCGTCGGCCGGGGCGGCTCTCACTCCGGCCGGCCCGTCCCAGGTGCCCCTGGCGGACGCGGCCACCCCCGCGGCCGCCGCGACCTCGACCAGCCCGACGGCCGCCGCGGACCCGCCGCCGACGGCCGCGACCTCCGCGTCGACGACCGGGCCGACCGGGACAGCCGCGCCGTCGCCGACGGCGACCCTCACGCTCCAGCAGGTGCCCGTCATCCCGCTCGGCGGCGCCACCGCGCAGGGCGCCCCGCCGGCCACCGCCGCCCCCGCGCCCGTCCCGACGAGCCCGGCCGCGGCCCCCGCGCCGGCGACCGTCCCCGTCGCGGCCGGGCGGATCCGGCCCGGCGTCGTCTACTCCGGACCCGCGACGCTCTACGGCGTCGGCAACGGCGCCGGCAACTGCCTGTTCGACGCCTCGGCCAACCCGCCGGTGCCGGTCGTGGCGATGAACGAGCAGGACTACGACGGCGCCCGGGCCTGCGGCGCCTACCTCGAGGTCACCGGGCCCGGCGGCACCACGACGGTCCTGGTCACCGACCGCTGCCCGGAGTGCGTCCCGGGCCAGCTCGACATGAGCAAGCAGGCGTTCGACCGCGTCTCCGGCGGCGCCGTCGGGCGGATCAACAAGATCACCTGGCGGCTGGCCAGCCCGGCTGGCATCGGCAACGTCCAGTTCAAGGTCAAGAAGGAGTCGTCCCAGTGGTGGGTGTCGCTCCAGGTCCGCAACCACCGCAACCCGATCGCGACGCTCGAGGTGCGTAAGAACGGCTCGTGGGTGGCGATACCGCGCCAGATGTACAACTTCTTCGAGGCCGACGGCCTGGGCGCGGGTCCCTACCCGGTCCGGATCACCGATGTCTACGGCCAGCAGCTCGTCGACACGGTGAACCTGGCGCCGAACGCGGTCCAGACGGCGAACAGCCAGTTCGTCCAGCACTGACCGCCGTCGGCGCGGCCCGCGGTCAGCGGGCGCCCGCCCCGTTCGCCGGGTGGGCCGCCCGCAACGCCGCCGCCTTCGCCTGACCGCCTACCAGACGCGGCCGGCCGGCAGCTTCCCGATCTCCGGCGCGGACAGGTGCAGGACGTCGTAGCGCTCGGTGGCCTCCGGGTCCGGAGCCGGCGCGTCGCTCCACAGGACGAACCGGGCCAGGCGTCAGCCCAGCGGGTCGAGCGCGAGCGCGGCCGTGTGCACGCCGTCCCGCCGGGCCAGGGCGCGCAGGCCCGCGATCTCGTCGGCGACCGAGCCGGCTTCGTGGTAGCCGCCCGGCTCGGGCCCGGCCGGGATCGTCGTCAGGCGGCGCGAGGCGGCCCAGGGGACCCGGTCGCGGGCGGGGCCGGCCACGACGGCCAGGCCCGGTTCGTCAGCTGGGCGGAAGGTTGGCCGGGAGATCGGCCGGGAGATCGGCCGGGCCGGCGGGTGGGCACGCGGCGGCAAGCAGGCCCAGCACGCCGTCGACGGCCTGGGCGAACGGCTCGGTCGAGCCGGCCGCGCGGGCCAGGACGTAGCCGCCCCGCAGGACGGCGGTGATCGTGCTGGCGGTCGCGGCCGGGTCGAGTGCTGGGCTGAGCTCGCCCCGGTCGCGCCCCTCGGCCAGGACGTCCGTGAGCCGTCCGCGCAGCCAGGCGAACGTCTCCGTGACCGGGCGGCGCAGGCTCTCGTCGGCCATCACGTCCGGGTCCTGGGTCAGGCGGCCGATCGGGCAGCCCGTCAGGACGTCGCGCTCCCGCCGCGGGTAGGCCGCGACCCGTTCGGGCGCGGTACCGGGGCCGGCCGTCCCGCGCGGGGTGGCGAAATCCAGCCCGGGGGGCGTCGGCGGGTCGCCGCCGTCCCCGCGCCGTCCGCGCCAAAGATTGCGTAACGAATCGGATCCGTTCCGTGAGTAACGGTCGGCCGCGACCGGCGACCGGTGGGCCCCGGGGCAGGCAGTCCGCGGCTCGCGGTCAGCTGACCCGCGGCGCGCGGTCAGGCGGGACCCAACCGCGACTGGGTTCGATATCGGGGTTTGGCCGGACTAAAAGCCGCGAATGGGTCAGGGGATGAGCAGGGGACGGCCCCGGAGGAGGGCGGATGGATGAGCACCACCATCGTTCGGAGCGTGGAGGGCGCGGCGCGGCGGTCATGGCTCGCGCCCGGCCGTCGGCCCGCCCTCCGGCCCGGCCGTCGGCCCGCCCTCCGGCCCGGCCGTCCGCCCGGCCGTCCGCCCATCGCGGCGGGCACAACCCGGCCCTGGACGGCCTGCGGGCACTCGCCGTGCTCAGCGTCCTCGTCTTCCACCTGGACGGGCTGCGCGGCGGCTACCTCGGCGTCGACGTGTTCTTCGTGCTCAGCGGCTATCTGATCACCGGTCAGCTGCTGGCCGAGCGGGACCGGACGGGCCGGGTCTCCCTCACCCGGTTCTACGCCCGGCGCGCCTTCCGGCTGCTGCCCGCGTTCTGGCTGCTGGCCGCGGTCGGCTTCACCGTGGTCGTCCTGCTGGGTACGGGCAGCGCCGACGAGCGCGACGAGTTCCTGCGCGGCCTCGTCGCCTCGCTGCTCTACCTCAACAACTACTGGCAGGTCGTGCGCCAGAACATGGGCGCCGGCTGGCTCGGGCACACCTGGTCCCTGTCGTTGGAGGAGCAGTTCTACCTGCTCTGGCCGCTGGCGCTGGTCGCCCTGTGCCGGTGGGGACGCGTCGCCCGCCGGCTGCCGTCACTCCTGCTCACGGCGGTGGTCGTCATCATGCTGTGGCGCGACGTCCTGGGCGCCTTCGGCGCGTCGGCGACCCGGACCTACTTCGCGCTCGACACCCGGGCCGACTCGCTGCTGGTCGGGTGCGCGCTGACCGCCTGGCTGCGCGCCGCCCGCCCCGGGCCGGCCGGCGTGACCCCGGCGGTTCTGGCGGCCCGCCGCCGGCTCGGCCGGGTCGCCGCCGTGCTTCCGGTCGCCGGCCCCGTCGCGGTCGCGCTGCTGGCCGTGGCGATGACGACCGCGCCGGCCAGCGGCTGGGGCCCGCGCCCGGTGTCGCTGTCCTACGGCGGCTACACGGTTGTCGCCCTGCTCGCGGGCCTCGTCATCCTCGCCGCGGAGGTGGGCCCGGCGACCGGCGGGCTCTACCGCGCCTTGGCCACCCGCCCGCTGGCGTGGCTCGGCCGCGTCTCCTACGGCTTCTACCTGTGGCACTTCCCGGTGGTCGTCTACTGGGGGGACGACCTGACCCGCGCGCTCGGCCGATGGCCGGCGATCCTCGCCGTCGGGGCGATCTCCACCGCGCTCGCGGCCGGATCGTTCTACCTGCTCGAGCGCCCCGTCCAGCGGCGCCGCCCGCGCTGGGCCGACACCCCGAAAGCCACCCCTAACGCCGCCCCGACACCCGCCGGGCCGCCCCTCGTTCCGACGGGCGCCGCTCCGGCCGCCGCCCACGTCCCGCCCGGCCGGGGCGATCCGGGCGAACAGCGCGCCGCGTCCTGACCGCGCCCACGCACAGGCGCCGCCACCCGCGCAAGCGGCGGATTGTCGGATCCGCGACGGATGGGCCCCCGGCGCTGCGCCGATGGCCGCGCCGGGTGGCCCGATAGGCTCCACCGAGTGTCGATCATTGGTGATCTGCCGTGATGGGGCGGACGCACGCGCTGTCCGGGGCGGTCCTCTGGCTGGCGGCGGTGCCTGCCCTGACCCGGACGGAGTGGTTGGGCTCGCACGCGCTGTCCCTGTCGTCCAACCAGGTGATCGCGGGCGCGGTGGTGGCGGCGGGCGCGGGCCTGCTGCCCGACATCGACCATCCCAACGGCCGGATCGCCGGCACCCTCGGCCCGGTGACCCGTGTCCTGTGCCGCTGGGTGAGCCGGGCTTCGGGCGGGCACCGGCACGCCACCCACTCGCTCGCGTTCGCCGTGGCCATGGGCGCGCTGATGGGCCTGCTGGCGTCGCACGTCCGCTACGGCTGGTGGGCGGCGCTGTTCATCCTGGTCGGCTTCGGGCTGCGCGGGCTCGGCCTCGACTTCGAGGGGCACGAGTTCGCCTCCGGGCTCAAGGACTGCGTGACCGCCGGCGTCGCCGTCTACCTCATGCACGGCCTCGACCTGAGCTTCGCCGCCTACCCGGTGGCGCTGGGCTGCCTGGCCCACCTGATCGGCGACTGCCTGACCCCCCGCGGCTGCCTGCTGCTGTGGCCGCTGAACTGGCGGATGGAGACCGTCCTGGTCCCGCGGACCGACGGCCGGGTGGAACGCCTGGTCGTCGTCCCGCTGCTGACCTGCGTCGGAGTCGTGCTGACGGTCCAGATCCTCAGCGGCCGAAGCCTGTTCCACCTGATTCGCTAGGCGGGCGGGGCGTCGCCACGCTCCGCGGGAAGCCGTCGAGAAGGGCGCGCAGGCCGACAGCGGATCGTGGCTCGGGCGACGGCGCCGATGAGCACCAGCGGTTGCCCACACTCCCGTCCGGGTACTTAGCGTAATTGCTACAAGACGCTAAGTCGCAACCTTACAGGAGGTGTGGGCGTGAAGAAGCTCGTTCGCCTCTGCGTCAGCGGTGGCTGCGCGGCAATCATCGCGGCGGTGCCCGCGACCGCTCAGGCCGCCTCGCCCGCTGGCCCGACGCCGTACCCGCGCCCGGTGACCGGTCGCTCGGTGATGGGCACTGTCTCCCCGCAAGATCGCGCCTGGTTGGCCAGCTCCGCCCAGGCCAACCGCTTTGAGATCGTCAGTGGTGGCCTCGCCGCCCGTAAGGGCACCCGCGCGGCTACCCGGGCGGTGGCGAGCCGGATTGAGATGGATCACCTCAAAGCGCTGGCCGCGCTCATCCCGGTCGCCTTCCGGCTACATATCCCGTTGCCGACCGTTCCGTCCGCGGACCAGCGGAGCAAGCTACGCCGGCTCAGGTCGCTCCAGGGCATCCCTTTTGACCGCGAGTTCCTCACGGTCGCGGTCGCGGGACACCGCGCGAACATCAATGCCGCCCTCCGGGAAATCCAGTTCGGCACGAACCCCAGCGTGAAGGCCCAGGCCCGTAACAACCTGCCGGTCCCGCGGACCCACCTCATGCTCGCTGAGCGAGCTCTGGCGCAGCTCCCACCGGTCCCCTGACCCGACACGCGACATGACAACGACCGCCGCCTGGCCCCGCCTCGGTGGCAAACAGGCCGCCCCCGACCGCCCCGCTCGCGGTCGGGGGCGGTCCGCGTTCCCGCCCGCGCCCTCCCGTCGGACTCCAGCCCGAGCTGGCTGGAAGCCCGCGACCCAACGCCGCTGGGAGACGATAGGACTTACCCGATGGGTGTGGAGGTGGGCGTGACCGAGGACTGGCTGGCCGAGCTGGAACGCGGCGATCATCCGGGCGTCCTGTACCGGATGCGGACGGGATGGGCCGTGCTCGGCGACACCCAGCACCTGCCGGGCTACTGCGTTCTCGTCTACGCGGGCGCGGCCAGCCACCTGACCGATCTGCCGCGCCCGGAACGGACGGCGTTCCTCTTCGACCTGTCGCTCCTCGGGGAAGCCATCTCGCGGGTGTGCGCGGCCCGGAACCCAGGCTTTCTCCGGATCAACTACGAGGTGCTCGGGAACCGGTGGCCCCACCTCCACGGGCACGTCCACGCTCGCTACGCCTGGGAGGAGGAACGCTTCCGGGTCGGCCCGGTCCATCTTTACGGTGAGGAGCGCGCGAAACCCGAACACGCGCTGGGTGAGGCGCACGAGGCCCTCCGCTCGGATCTCGGCGCCGCTGTGTCGGCCCTCGCCCTGGACGCCTATGGCGAGTCCGTCTGACCGGTACGCCGCGTTCAGGCGGGAGCCCTCCCTCGCTGGTCGCCGGCGAGGAGATGCCGAACTTCCACGACCGGGCGACCAGCCCGGCCGTCGCGGGCAACGCGGACGCAGCGCGAGCCGTACCCGTCCGGCTGACGCCCGCCGGTGCGGCGGCGCGTCTCCTCAGGCCGAGCGGTCGCGGCGGGCGGGGACGGGCGCGAGCGCGTCCAGGACGTCCAGCTCCGCCCGCCAGAGGCCCGGCAGTTCGGTATGGCGGGGCACGCTCGCGCTCGCGGTGAACGCGGCGCACACCTGCCCGCCCAGGCCGAACAGCGCGACCGACAGGTGCTGGCGCCCGACGAACAGCGGCGGCATACCGATCAGGCTCGTCACCGGCCGTCCGGCGACGGTGAGCGGGCCCGGCATCAGCCCGGCGTTGCTGGCGACCAGCGCCACGTCCCGCGGCCGCGCCCCGGCCGAGGCGGCCTGGGCGAGCACGCGGGGCGAGGCGTCGGGCGGCGTCGCCTCGAGGATCCGGCGCTGTACGACGGCGGTGCTGCCGCCAGCCCTGGCCCGGCGGGTCTCGGCGGCTACGTCGGCCAGCCGGCGGCGCGGGTCCGGCTCCGCGCACGGCAGCCGGATGCGCGCGCCGAACGTGAAGTTGGACAGCATGTCCTCCTCGCCGGCGCCGCGCAGGCTCATCGGCATCGCCGCGTGGACCGGGCGTGAGCCGGCGTCCCACTCCGGTGCCGACCAGGCCCGCAGCGCGCCGGCCAGCGCCGTGAGGTAGACGTCGTTGACGCTCCCCCCGTGCCGGCGCCCGATGCGGCGCAGGACGTCCAGCTCGGCCAGCGCCCACGAGTGGCGGGCCCCGCCCACGGGCGGCCCGCCCCAGGAGGACAGCTGGCGGGTGCGCCGAATCCCGCGCAGCGCGCCGGCCGCGGCCCGGGCGTAGTCCGCGGCGTGTGGCGCGGCGAACGCCGGCAGCGAGCGGCCGGGCGGCCGGTCGAGCGGCCCGAACAGCAGGTGCAGGGCCTGGCGCAGCGCGCCGCCGTCCTGGTGGATGTGGCTGAACCGGTAGGCGACGGCGACCCCGTCCGGCCGGTGGCCGCGCAGCAGCCACAGCCGCCACAGCGGGCGGTCCAGCTTCAGCGGGCGGGCGGCGATCCGGTCCAGCGCCTCGCGCAGCCCCGCGTCACCGCTGCCGGCGGGGAGATCCTCGGCGCTGACGTGGTACTCCGGGATCAGCGGCCGGCTCGGCGCCCAGACGGTGTCGTCGTCGCCGGGCGGCGCGGTTGGCCGGGACAGCCGCTCCATGAGCGCGGGTGCCCCGCGCAGCCGGGCTGCGACGTCGGCGCGCAGTTCGGCCAGCGTCAGCGTCGGATCGTCGAGACCCAGCACGACCCCGGCCTCCAGGTACTCGCCGGGGTGGCGGCGGGTGAAGCTCAGAAAGGCCCGGTCACCCGTGGTCAGCGGCCGCGCGGCATCGCCCCGCGCGGCCGTGCCCTCAACGTCCAGGCTCATCGAGATCCTTCCCGTCCAGCCGCCGGCTCGCCCGGCGTCGACCCGACCCGCCCCAGCCGACCATCCGTGCCCTCTTGTCCCCGCAAGGCGCCATAAATGGGGGTGATCTTCGCTCTCGCTCCCGCCCGCTTGCTGTCATCGAACTGACACGGCAGATCCGGACCGGCGTGCGCCGCGAACTCTCCGTGACGCTGGCGTGCACACCCTGTCGAGGCCGGCGTCGGGAGGAGTAGGAAATGCGCGTCCCGCGTCCGAGTATCCGCCGGGCGGTCGTGACCGCCGCGGCGGCCACCGTCGTGGCCACCACAGCGGTCGTCGGCGGGCTAGCCAGCCCCGCCCGAGCGGCCGGCACCTGCGTCGACCAGTTCACCGGCGCCGCGCTGCCGGTGACCCAGAGCGGCACGAACGGCGCCGACAGCCTGACCGTGACCAGCAACAACGCCGTCGTCGACGCCCTCGGCGGCAACGACACCGTGAAGGTCGGGCCGAACCTCGTCGGCGTGGTCGTCTGCCTGGGCGACGGCGACGACACTCTCACCGGCAACGGCGGCGCCCCGAACCAGCCCCTGTCGGTGATGGGCGGCCCGGGCAACGACTCGATCACCTCTGGCAGCGGCGACGACGTGCTCAACGGCGGCACCGGTTTCGACTTCATTGACGGTGGCGGCGGCCGCGACATCTGCAAGAACGTCGAGACCGCGGCGAGCTGCGAACTCGTCCAGAACTGACCGGGCGGAGCCAGGACACCCCGGGCGACCGGTCACATCGCGCCGGCTCCCGGGGTGAACCGCCTGGGTCAGGCAGGGTCGCTCGGCGGTCCGGGCAGGAGGCGCGGAAGGTGCGCCAGCAACTCCTTCTGTCCGGGGATGGTGTCGTTGCCGATGCCCGCGCACTTCCGGGCGGCCGCCCACGAGGCGATGGTCATTGCGCCCTGGGTCGGCGCGCCGGCGGCGAGCGCCCAGGCGAACGCGCCGTGGAACGTGTCGCCGGCTCCGGAGCTGTCGAGCGCGGCGACCGTGTGGGCTCGATAGGAATGGGCACCGTCGCGGTCACGATAGACGCCTCCCCGCTCGCCCCGCGTGGCGGCGAGAAGGACCGGATCGAAGTCCTCGTAGGATCGTTTCATCGCTGTGGCGAGGTCGTCGTCCGGATGCCGGGCGCTGAAGAACTTCTCCGGCGCGATTATGTGGTCCGCCCGGGAGAGATAGGCTTCGCAGCTTTCGCGGTACGATCCGGTGTCGATGACCGTCGGGATCCGCCGGTCTCGACAGATTTCCGTCGCGGCGGCGCTCAGCGCCGGATCGGTGCAGTCGAGGAGTACCACGTCGGCACCGCTGAGTGTCCTGTCCAGAGATGCGAGTATCTGGTCGTCGGCCCGGGGCTGCGGCGTCCAGACGATAGTCCGGCTCGCGGTGTCGTCGGCCGCGAGGACGAAGGAATGCTGGCTCGGCTGCCGCCGGCCGACCAGGATGGTTTTCACCGGTTCCCGGGCCAGCTGACCCCCCAGCACATCCGCGTGGACGTCATCGCCGCACATTCCCAGCAGTGTCACGCGGGCACCGAGGCGGCCGGCCGTTATGGCGCCCCGCCCGATCGGTCCGCCCGCGACTACCTTGCGCGTCCTCGCCGGGTTAGTGCTCCCCTCGGCGGGAAAGCTGTCGAGAATGTACAGGTAGTCCAGCGTGACCATGCCGACGGCGACCACCGACGGGGAAAAGTTCAGCTGAACCTGCTGATTATCCACTCCGGGCCTTCCTCGGCTGAGCCGGCAGATGGGCGTCGGTGATTCCCGCCGTGTCAACGACCGTTCGGGTGGTGACGACGACCGCGCGCTCGCTACGGCGTCGGGATCAGCCGGGCGTGTCGACGAGACCGGGCTCAGGCAGGGGGGCGGCAGGGGTGACGGCGGCCGTCAGCCTGGCGCGGCGGGCGGCGCGGACGCCGCGCACGCCCAGCCAGCCGACCGCGGTGCCGATGGTGAGCGAGACGACCGTCAGCACGAGGTGGACCAGGAAGAAGCCGGTCGGGCCGTTGTCCCACGAGCGTGAGTCGTGCCAGATGTTCTTGAGGAACGTCGGCCAGATCACCCACGACCAGACCCCGACCGCGAGCAGGAACCAGGAGGCGCGTGTGGAAAGCTTCACCGCTTCAGACTGCCACCCGGGCGCGTGGCGCGACCGCGCGGGACGCCCGCCTCACAGCGTCAGCCTGGCAGCTCGAGCCCGCTGACGGTCACCGGCCGGCGCCCGTCCGTCCCGGCCCGCGCCGCCCGCCGGGTCAGAAGGTCTCGGAGCACACGGGCGCCACCTCACCGGCGAACGCGTCCGACAACGGCTCGAGCACCCCGGGGACGTGCTCGTCGACCCGTCCGGCCAGCGCCAGGGCCCGCAGCGTCGGCCCGCCGAGGTAGGCGGCGCCCAGCTCACTCGCGGACAGTGTGATCTCGGCGCCGGCCCGGCTCGGTTGACACGACACTCCGTCCGGACCGACGTCGATGCGCCAGCGCCCGGCGTTCCAGGGACAGTGGGCGTCCACGACCTCGACGGTGGCCGCCGCCGCGTGACGGAAGGCCCGCTGGCCGAGCGCGGCCGGCAGATCGACGAGCCGGACGTACAGGCCGTCGGCGACCCGGAAGCGCAGCCGGCGCGGGTCGTCGACGAGGTGGAAGACGGGATCGTCGACCGGCAGGTGCGCCGCGGTGACCGTCGCCGTCAGGTCGATCGACGTCACGTACCGCCACAGGGCGCGGCGGGCCGCGACGGTGGTGGCGACAAGTTCGACGACGTCGACGGTGCCGGCCGGGCCGGCACCGTCCTCGCCGCCGCGGGCACGGTACAGGCAGTAGCCCACCAGGCCGCCGCGGCCCTCGGCCTGGACAAGAATGATCTCGGTGGCGTCGGGGTCCCAGCCGGAACGGCGGTCGAGGCGGACCCGCCAGCGGGCCTCGTCGCGCAGGATCGTCCCGGGCCGCGCGGCCGCCGCCTGCGCCGCGCCGAGCGCGTCGAGGTCCGGGTCGTCGGGCAGCGCCAGCCGGATGCCGTCGTCGGGCGGGCCGGGCCAGCGCAGGTGGGCCCGGTCGGCGGTGAGGGAGGCGGTCGGCGCGGCCAGGCCGTAGCCGAAGCGGCCGTAGATCGCCGGTTCGCTGGCCCACAGCGCGGCCAGCGTCCCGCCGCCGGCGTGGAGGTCGGCGAGCTGGCGGGTCATCAGCGCGGTGAGCAGCCCGCGCCGGCGGTGCACCGGGGAGACGGCGACGCCGGTGACCCCGGCCACCGCGGCGGCGGCACCGCCGGGGACCGCCAGGCGCAGCGACTGCGCCCAGGTGGTCGCGATCAGTGCCCCGTTCTCGCGGATCGCGAGCGCGCGCCCGGGATCGAACAGGGGGCGGTTGACCTCCCAGCTCGTGGCGGGCGCGGCGAACGCCCGCCCCAGGAGACGCTCGGCCGCGGGCAGCTCGTCGGCGCCGAAGGGCTCCGGCGTGGCCGTGGCTGTGGCTGTGGCTGTAGCCGTGGCTGTGGCCGCGGCCCGGCCGGTCGGGAGGTCGTGAATGGTCACCTGACCGTTCTATGCCGGCCGCCGCCGGCCTGGCCACCGGATTTCCCCGGCCGGCCGGCCCGGGACGGTGGACGGGCCGCTCAGCGGCGGCTGCCAGGCGCGTTCGGGTCCTCCGGCGGGATGGCCGAGTTCGGCACGAGCGCGGAGCCGTTCCAGGTGTAGGTGACGTTCTGGGACGAGGAGGGGGAGTTGATGTCGTCGTCGGGCGTGTAGGTGGCGTAGGTCAGCTCGACGGTGGTGTCGGTGTAGTCGGCCACGCTGATATGCGCGCTGGGATTCTTTGTGTCGGTGCCGATCAGCTTCCCGCCGACGAAGAAGAACGCCAGCTGCCGGTGCGCGTCGCCGCCGTGCCGGCCGACCAGGACGGTGACCTGGTGCGCCGGGGCCCACGAACCGGTCGCGGTGACGGTGTAGCCGAACTGGGATCTGATCATCTGCCGGGCCTGGGACAGGGTGAGCTGGTTGTTCGAGGTCGGCGTGGCGGACGGGCTCGCACCGGGGCTCGCCGACGCCGACGCGGAGGCCGACCCGGAGGCCGACGCGGACGCCGACGGGCCGGCGTAGCTCAAGCCGGTCGTCGTGGTGCCGCCGCCGGTCGAGACCGGGCCGGTCGGCTGGGTGCTCGACCCCGTCCCGGCGGTGATCGTGTCGGGATGATGTCCGCCGGCGTTGTTGGCCAGGATGACCGCGCCGGCCACGCCGCCGCCGAGCAGCAGCGCGGCCGCCGCGGCGATCGTGATCACGGCGCCGCGCGACGTTCGCCGGCCGCCGGCGGGCGCCGGCGCCGGGCCGCCCGGGTAGGCGCCGCCGGTCGGGTAGGCGCCGGCCGTCGGGTAGCCGCCGTAGGAGCCCGGGTCACTGTTCGCGTAGCCGTCCCGGTCGCCGTACCCGTAGCCGCCGCGCGGGCCGGCGCCGTAGGCGTCGGCGCCGTACGGCGCGGTGCCACCGGTGCCCGCCGGGCGCCGGTCGCGCGGGTCGCGCGGGTCGGAGCCGGGGTCCTGGTAGCCCTGACGCTCGTAGGCCCGCCGGGTCATCGGGGTGGCGCGCGGCGGCGTCGCCGACCCCCAGCCGGCCGCCCCGCCGGGCGGGGTGCCGTCGTTCGGCGGCGTCAGCGACCACCAGGACGCCAGCGCCGTGCTGGCCGCGTCGTCGGACTCGCCGGCCGAGCGGACGGACGAGCCGACGAGCGCCTCGACCAGCTCGGTAGCGCTCGGCCGGTCGGCCGGTTCCTTCGCCATCGCGTGGCGCAGGATCGGGACGAGGTCGGCCGGCGCGCCCTCCAGGTCCGGGTCGATCGTCATGATCTGCAGCGCGGCGGCCTCGGGCCGCTCGCCCCGGAACGGCGGCCGGCCGGTCGCGGCGAACGCGACGCAGGCGCCCCAGGCGAAGATGTCGGCGGCGGTGCCGGCCCGGTCGCCCCGCAGCTGCTCGGGCGACATCCAGACCAGGGTGCCGACCAGCACCCCGGTCTTCGTGTGGCTGGTGCCGTCGGTGGCCCGGGCGACGCCGAAGTCGATGACCTTGGGCCCGTCCCAGGACAGCAGGATGTTCGACGGCTTCAGGTCGCGGTGCACGACGCCGGCGGCGTGGATGGCGACCAGCGCGTCGGCCAGGCCGACGGCCAGCCCGCGCACCAGCCGGTCGTCCAGCGCCCCGCGGGCGGCGACCGCCGCGGACAGGTTGCGCCCCTCGACGTACTCGGTGGCCATCCACGGGTTCGGCGAGTCGACGTCGGCGTCGATGACCGCGGCCACCGACAGCCCGCGCACCCGCCGGGCCGCCTCGACCTCGGTGCGGAAGCGGGCGCGGAACTCGGGGTCGCCGGCCAGGCTGGGGGTGGGAACCTTCACCGCCACCGGCTCGCGGTCGGGGCCGAAGCCGAGGTAGACCGCCCCCATCCCGCCGGCGCCGATCCGGTTCTGCAGCACGTACGGACCGATCTGGCGCGGGTCGTCGTCGGTGAGCGGCGCGAGCACGTCGGCCTCCTTCCCCGGCGGGTCCCACGCGGTTGGTGGGGCTGGCGACTCCGCGTCGACGGCACGAGCCGTCGACGTCTGCATGATTCTGCCAATGCCCGCGGTGGGCCGGGAGAGGGCGGGACGGCGCGTCGCCAAGGCGACGCGTTCCGGGTCGGCCCGGCGACGCGTTGTCGCCCACCCGGGGGAGCCCGGCCGGGCGCCGCCGAGGTTCAGGCGGTGGGGTTCAGGCGGTTGGTTCAGGCGGTGGGGTTCAGGCGGTTGGCTCAGGCGGCGGCGGCGCGGGGGCCGGCGGCGCCCCGGGCCGTCTCGACCGCCGCCCGCCCCTCGCGCCCGAACCAGTCCGTGATCAGTCCGGCGGTGCCGGCCGCGTCCTCGACCTGGGGGAGATGGCCGACGCCGGGACGGGTCTCGACCCGCCAGTCCGGGCGCAGTTCGGCGAGGTGACGCGCGACCCCGACCGGAACCATCCGGTCGGCCTCGCCGTGGACAACCATCGTCGGCGCCGTGACCCGCCCGACCGAGCGTGCCGCGGGGCCGCGGGAGGCCAGCCGGGCCAGCAGCGAACGGGTCGTGGTGAGCATCGCACCGTCGAAGCGCGCGTGGTCCGTCCGCTCCGCCAGCAGCGCGACGTGGGCGGCGAGGACACCGGGCGAGATGGTCGACGGGTCGGCGGCGTTGCGCGCGAAGGCGTCGCGTACCTGCCGCTCGACGCTCACACGTGCGCGCTGGTGGGCCATCATCCGCTCGCCCAGGCCGGGGACGGCCAGCGCGGCGAACATGCGGACGACCGCCGGGTCGGCCCGCGCCCCGCGCGGGCGCGGCAGCGCCGGGTCGAGCAGGACCAGCCCGGCCACGGTCGGCCCCGCCGGCTCGGCGGCGGTCGCGCGGCGCCTGGCGTCGAAGCCGGGATCGGCCTCCAGCAGGCTGAGCAGCCCGCCCATCGAGTTCCCGACGAGGATCGCCGGGCCGCCGCCGGCCTCGGCGACGAAGCGGTGCAGCAGCCGGCGCAGGGAGCGGATGCCCAGCCCGCGCCCGTCCGGCGGCGTGCGGCCGTGGCCGGGAAGGTCGAGCGCGAGCACCCGGGCCACCGCGGTGAGCCGGGGCGCGAGGTCGACCCAGTTGCGGTGGGAGCCGCTCAGCCCGTGGACGCACACGACCAGCGGTCCGTCCTCGGGCCCGCCGAAGTCGGCGTAGTGGGTCGGGCCGTCCAGCATGATCCACCGCGACGCCGGCTCGACCCAGCTGCCCTCGCTCATCGACATCCCCCCGGCGTCCGGCCCCCGACGACGGTAGCCCGCCGTCGCTGTCCGTGCCCGCGAAACCTCACCGGTTGTGAGTTGTAACGTCCCGTCCGGTTTGACGAGACGCGGACCAGATAGCGTGGAGTCAGCACATGGGTGCCGTCCCGGAGTGATCGTTCCGATGGCGGCACCCTTCACCCGTTCTATGGAGAGGAAACATCTGGATGATGGACGACAACGTGGCGGCGTCGCAGGGACGTCTGCCCGGCCAGCGGGTCGAGACCGACGCCGTCGGCGCGGCGAGCCTCGTGACCGGCGAGCCGGCGGCCGAGACCGTTGCCGACGCGGCTGAGCTGGAGTCCTGGATGCTCCCGCGGTCGCTGGCGAACCCGACGCGCCTGCGTCTCGGGGTCAGCCGCTGACCCGAGTCCGGGGGGACGCGCATCCTGGGAGATTCCGACGCCGTCGGGCCGAGCCGGCCTCGACGGCGTCGTCGTGTCCGGGGTCGTTCAGAAGCAATCGTGACGCGCGCCCCCGGCTCCGGTCCCGCTAGAGGATCAGCCGGGTCAGCACCTCGATGAGCAGGCCGGCCAGCGACCCGACCACCGTGCCGTTGATCCGGATGAACTGCAGGTCACGGCCCACGTACAGCTCGATGCGCCGGGAGGCCTCCACCGGCGGCCACCGTTCGATCGTGCTGGATATCACCGCGGCAATCTCGTGCCGGTAGCGGCCCACCAGCCGGGCGCCGAGCGCGCCGGCCGCCCGGGCCGCCCGATCCTGCCAGGCCGGGTCGGTGGCCAGCGCGCGACCGGCCGCCGCCAGTTCCGCGCCCGCCCGCTGGCGCAGGGCACTGTCCGGGTCGCCCATCGCCTGCACGAGGATGTCCCGCAGGGTTCGCCAGGCCCGGGTCACGCTCGCGTGGACCTCGGGATGGTCGCGGACCCGTTCCTTGATCCGCTCCACCCGCTCGATCGTCTCGGGGTCGGTGCGCAGCCGCTCGGCGAAGCGGAGCAGGTAGTCGTCGAGGGCCTGGCGCAGCCGGTGCTCGGGGTCCGCCCGCACCTCGGCGACGAAGCGGACGGCCTCGGTGTAGATGCGCTGGCCGATCACCCCGTCCAGGAACCGCGGCGACCAGGACGGCGCCTGGTCGGAGACCATGCGCAGGACGGTCTCCCGGTTGGCCAGCAGCCACGCCTCGGACTGGATGATGACGAGGTCGACCAGGCGGTGGTGGAGCCGGTCGGTCACGACGGTGTCGAGCGCGGCGCCGGCGACCGGCCCCCAGCGGATCTCGAACAGCCGGCTGAGCGCGGTCTTCTCGACCAGTTCGACGACCACGTCGTCAGGGACGGCGGACAACCCCGAGGCCAGCCGGGACGCGAGCGTCTCGACGACCCGCTCGGCGTTCGCCGGCTCCGCGAGCCACCCGCCGACCCGGGCCGCGAGCGCCGGCTGGGCGAGGCGTTCGCGGACGACGTCCTCGGACAGGAAGTTGATCGCGACGAAGCGCTCCAGGCCGCGCCCGAGCGCGTCCTTGCGCTCCGGGATGATCGCGGTGTGCGGGATCGGCAGGCCGAGCGGCCGCTTGAACAGCGCGGTCACCGCGAACCAGTCGGCCAGCGCGCCGACCGTACCGGCCTCCGCGGCGGCCCGGACATAGCGCAGCCAGCTCGGCCCGCCGTGCAGCTCCCAGCTCCGGCTGGCGATGTAGACGGCGAGGACGAACCCCAGCAGGGACGTGGCGATCACCCGCATGCGGCGCAGGCCGGCGCGCAGCTCGGCCTCGCCGGTGCCGGTCGGCAGGGCCCGGCCGCTCCCGAGTTCGGCCGAGGACGCCTCGACCGGCGGGGCCGCCCGCAACCGTCGCCGGGGGCGGGACGGACCGGGGCGGGACGGACCTGAGTCGGCCGGACCTGAGTCGGCCGGACCTGAGTCGGCCGGACCTGAGTCGGCCGGACCTGAGTCGGCCGGACCGTCAGCCGAGCCGCTGGACATGCGCGCCCTCCCGGTTGCGGACCGCCCACACCAGGCAGGCCACCAGCGCGACCTGCGCGCAGTAGGCGCCGGCGACCCGAGCGCCGCCGGGCCGGCCCGCGCTTTCAACGACCAGCCCGGCCAGGGTGATCCCGGCGGCCGCCGCGGCGGCCAGGACCGTCACCACCAGCGACAGCGCCGCCCGCCGCGGCCGGGCCGCGATCCGCCGGCCCAGCGCGCCCAGCGGCCGGGCGGCCAGGGCCACCAGCAGCCCGAAACCGACGAGCGCGCCGAGTGGGTGGATGTGGTGCGGATTGACCACCGGCCAGCTGGCCAGCGCGAACACCGCCAGCGCGGCGTCGGCCCGGGGCGCGACGACCAGCAGGGCCGCGCTGAGCAGAATCAGGTAGTGGCTCCACACGATGGGGGAGGCCAGCAGCGAAGCGCCGATCACGGCGGCGAACTGTACCCGTTCGTCGGCCCGGCCACTCGCCCGAAGCGGTCGGGAGAACGGGCGGGACCCCCGGTCGCGGCGGGCGGCCGGTAGGCCAGGCCAGGCGACGGCGGCCAGCGCGGCCAACGCGGCCGCCCGGGCCAGCCAGGTCGCCGCGGCCGGGCCCAGTCCGGTGTTCACCAGCAGGCCGGTCAGGCTCATCCCGTCCGGGGCCTCCGCCCGGGCCAGTGTGCCCAGCATCGAGACGTAGTCCGCCGGCCCGATCGGCCCCAGCAGCCCGCCGACGGCGAACGCCACGGCCAGCGTGGCGAGCGCGATGCCCGCGGCCCGCCAGCGCCTGGTCAGTATCAGGAACAGCCAGACCGGGGCCAGGAAGAGCTTGCTGTAGATCACGGCGGCGGCCAGCAGGCCGGCGGCGAGCGGCCGGTCGCGGGCCCGCCACAGCGCGATCAGACCGGCGAACAGCAGGGCGTTCAGCGTCCCCATCTGCAGGCCGGTGATCGTGAACGAGCTGAGCAGGACGAGGGCGGTGCCGCGCGGGCCGGCGCCGGCCCACGCGCAGCCGGCCACCACGGCCAGCGCCGAGGCCAGGATGAACAGCGGCGCCGCGGCGGCGCCCAGGGCGCTCAGCGGCGCGAACGGCAGCGCCACCAGGTAGGGGTAGACGAAGGCGAACCCGGAGGCGACCTGGGCCGCGCCGACCGGGTACGGGTTACGCCCGTGGCTGATCGAGGTGCCCGCGTCCAGGAACACCCCGACGTCGTAGTGGGGCACGCCGGGCACGAAGACGGCCAGCACCGCCACCACCACGCCCAGCGGCAGCGCGGCCGCCAGCAGCCGGCGGGTGCCACCGGCCAGCCAGCTTCGCTCCCCGGTCCCGTCCCGCCGCTTCATCACCGCTCCCGCCCGTCTCCGTCGCCCCGCGCCCCGGCTGCGGCGCCCCGGCTGCCGCGCCCCGCGCTGCCGCCCGTGCCCATCTTTTCCCGCCGCCGTGGCCGGAGCGGAACCGGGCCGCCACGGCGCGCTCATCCCCGGCGGGGAGCATGCGACAGCCGCCGGCGACCGGGCCGTCGGGGCCCCGGGTGCCGAGCCCGGGTGCGCGGCGCCGTTGAATGGGTACGTCCCGCGTCAGCCACACGAGGGAGGGCACCGGTTCATGCTGGGTCTGCCGAGCACCGTCCGCGCCTGTCTGTTCGATCTCGACGGTGTCCTGACCGATACCGCGAGCGTCCACGACGCCGCCTGGGCCGAGATGTTCGACGCGTACCTGCGCGAACGCTCGCTCCGGGACCGGAGCACGTTCGTCCCGTTCGACCCCGACCGTGACTACACCACCTACGTCGACGGCCGCCCCCGCGTCGACGGCGTGCGGGCCTTCCTCCAGTCGCGGGGCGTCAGCCTCCCGGCCGGCGGCGCGGACGACCCGCCGAGCGCCGAGACCCTCCACGGCCTGGGCAACCGCAAGAACGAGATCCTGCTGCGCCGCATCGCCCGCGACGGCGTGCGGGCCTACCCGGGCTCGGTCCGCTACCTGCGGGCCGTCCGCGCCGCCGGCATCCCCGCCGCGCTCGTGTCCTCCAGCGCCAACGCCGGCCCGGTCGCCGAGGCGGCGGGGCTGGCCGACCTGCTCACGGCCCGGGTCGACGGGGCCAGCGCCGCCCGGGAGAACCTGCGCGGCAAGCCGGCGCCGGACACCTACCTGGCCGGCGCGCGAGCACTCGGTGTCGACCCGGCGGCGGCCGCGGTCTTCGAGGACGCGCTGGCTGGCGTCGAGGCCGGCCGCAACGGGCGGTTCGGCTACGTGGTCGGCGTCGACCGGGCGCACCAGGCCGACGCGCTGCGCGCCCACGGCGCGGACGTCGTCGTGACCGACCTGGCCGACCTGCTCACCACCGCCCCCACCGCCGGGGCCGGCGAGGTGACCCGGTGATCGGCGGGAACCACCGGTTCACCGTCGAGCCGTGGGCGCTGCGCGAGACCGAGCTCGACCTGGCAGTGCTGGCCCAGACCGAGTCGGTGTTCGCCCTGTCCAACGGGCACATCGGCCTGCGGGCCAACCTCGACGAGGGCGAGCCGCACGCTCTGCCCGGCACCTACCTGAACTCGGTTCACGAGCGCCGCCCGCTGCCGTACGCCGAGGCCGGCTACGGCTACCCCGAGTCCGGCCAGACCGTCATCAACGTCACCAACGGCAAGATCATCCGCCTGTTGGTCGACGACGAGCCGTTCGACGTCCGCTACGGCACGCTGCGCTCGCACGAGCGGACGCTGGACTTCCGCGCCGGCACCCTGACCCGCGTGTGCGAGTGGGAGTCGCCGGCCGGGCAGGCCGTGCGCATCCGCTCCCGGCGGCTGGTGTCGTTCGCGCAGCGGGCCGTCGCCGCGATCTGCTACGAGGTGGAGGCGCTCGGCGAGGGCGCCCGCGTCGTCCTGCAGTCCGAGCTCGTCGCCAACGAGCAGCTGCCCCGGACCAGCCGCGACCCCCGCGCGTCCGCCGTCCTCGGCAAGGCGATGGTGCCCGAGGCCCACAGCGTCTCCGACGGCATCCTGACCCTCGTCCACCAGACCCGGCGCAGCCGGATCCGGGTCGCCGCCGCCATGGAGCATCTCGTCGACGGGCCGGACTCGACCCGGGTGGCGGAGAGCTGCGAGCCGGACGCGGCCCGGGTCACCGTCACCGCCGTCCTGCGCCCGGGGGAGAAGCTGCGGCTGGTCAAGTGGCTCAGCTACGGCTGGTCGGAGGAACGTTCCCTGCCGGCGCTGCAGGACCAGGTGGCGGCGGCGCTCACCCAGGCCCGGCTGTCGGGCTGGGAGGGGATGCTGGCCGAGCAGCGGGCCTACCTCGACGACTTCTGGGAGCGGGCCGACGTCGAGGTCGACGGCGACTCCGAGGTCCAGCAGGCGGTGCGCTTTTCCCTGTTCGGCGTCCTGCAGGCCGGCGCCCGGGCCGAGCGCCGCGCGATCCCGGCCAAGGGCCTGACCGGGCCCGGCTACGACGGCCACTCGTTCTGGGACACCGAGAGCTTCGTGCTGCCCGTCCTGACCTACACCCAGCCCAAGGCGGCCGCCGACGCCCTGCGCTGGCGGCACGCGACGCTGGGGCTGGCCCGGGAGCGGGCGGAGATGCTCGGCCTGTCCGGCGCCGCCTTCCCGTGGCGCACGATCCACGGCGAGGAGTGCTCGGGCTACTGGCCGGCCGGCACGGCCGCCTTCCACGTCAACGCCGACATCGCCGACGCGGTCATCCGCTACCACGACGCGACCGCCAACGACGAGTTCAGCGCCGAGGTCGGCCTCGAGCTGCTGGTCGAGACAGCCCGGCTGTGGCGCTCGCTCGGCCACCACGACATCCACGGCCGCTTCCGCATCGACGGGGTCACCGGCCCGGACGAGTACAGCGCCATCGCGGACAACAACGTCTACACGAACCTGATGGCGCAGCGGAACCTGCTCGGCGCGGCCGACGCCGTCACCCGCCACCCCGACGCGGCGACCGCCCTCGGCGTCGACACCGAGGAGATCGCGTCCTGGCGGGACGCGGCCGGCTCGATGCACATCCCCTACGACGAACAGCTCGGCGTGCACTCGCAGGCCGAGGGGTTCACCGGGCACCAGGTGTGGGACTTCGACGCCGTCCCCGAGGACCACTACCCGCTGCTCCTGCACTATCCGTACTTCGACCTCTACCGCAAGCAGGTGGTGAAGCAGGCCGATCTCGTCCTGGCCATCCAACGGCGCCCCGACGCCTTCACCGACGAGGAGAAGGCGCGCAACTTCGCCTACTACGAGCGGCTGACCGTGCGGGACTCCTCCCTGTCGGCCTGCTCGCAGGCGGTGGTCGCGGCGGCGGTCGGGCATCTGGCGCTGGCCTACGACTACCTGGGCGAGGCGGCACTGGTCGACCTGGGCGACCTGGAGCACAACACGGCCGACGGCCTGCACATCGCCTCGCTCGCCGGCGCCTGGATCGCGCTGGTCGAGGGCTTCGGCGGGATGCGCCACCTCGGCGGCGAGCTGCACTTCGCCCCCCGGCTGCCCGAGGCGCTGACCCGGCTGACCTTCCGGCTGTGCATCCGGGGCCGGCGCCTGCTCGTGGAGGTGATCGACGGCGTCACCCGTTACCAGCTGCTGGAGGGCGAGCCGTTCAAACTGTTCCACCACGGCCAGGAGCTGCACATCTCCACCGACGCCCCGGTCGAGCTGACGGTACCGCCCGTCGCGGCGCGGGAACGGCCGTCCCAGCCGCCCGGCCGGGAGCCGCGCCGTCATCGACCCGGGGGCGCCCGGCCGATCGACGTCGACCGCGGCGTGGAGCAGCGGCCGGTCTACGCCGTCCCGGCCGGCCCGCTGCCGACGCCGCCCCGGCTCGGCCCGCGGTAGGGGGCCCGCGCCGGACCGTTTCGGAGGGACGCTGCCTGGAAGGGAGTTGGCATGTGCCATCTGTTCGGCCTGAGCGCCGCCCCCCGCCGGATCGACGCCACGTTCTGGCCGCTCGACACCCCCGAACGGGATTGGGCGGCGACGGGCCGCTACCCGGACGGCGCCGGCATCGGGACGTTCAGCACGGACGGCGCCTGCCGGGTCGAGAAACAGCCGATCGACGCCGCCGCCGGCCGCGCCTTCGCCCACCAGCCCCGCGCCGCCCGCTCGGCCACGTTCGTCGCGCACATCCGGCACGCCTCGACCGGGCGGGTCAGCCGGGCCAACACCCACCCGTTCTGCCAGGACGGGCGGATCCTCGCCCACAACGGCGTGATCGAGGAGCTCGGCGCGCTGGACGAACGGCTCGGCCCGGCCCGCGCGCTGGTCTCGGGGGAGACCGACTCGGAACGGCTGTTCGCGCTGATCACCCGGGAGATCGGCGAGCACGGCGGCGACGTGGCCGCGGGCATCACCGCCGCCACCCGCTGGATAGCCGGCCATCTGCCGCTTTACTCGATCAACTTCATCCTCACCACCCCGACCGAGCTGTGGGCGCTGCGCTACCCGGACACGAACCGGCTGCACGTCCTGCGCCGGCCACCCGGCGGCCGCTACGGCCGCCACCTCGACCACTCCAGCGCGTTCAGCGAGATCCGGATCCGCTCGATGGACCTGCTGGAGGCGCCGGCCGTCGTCGTGGAAAGTGAGCTCATGGACGAGGACCCGCGCTGGCGGGAGATGGAGCCGGGGGAGCTGCTGCACGTCGGCCCCGACCTGTCCGTGCGTTCCGAGCTCGTCCTGACCGAGCCGCCGGCCCGCCCGCTGAGCCTGGCCGACCTGCGGCCGCGGGCCGCCGCCTCCCAGGTCGCGAACGTCGCGGCCGAGCCGCCGGGCCAGCCAGGCCAGCCCGGGGCAGCGCCGGTCGCAAGCACGGCCGCGAGCACGGCCGCGAACACGGCCGCGAACACGACATAGCCGCCGGAGACGGCCCGTCCCGCCCCGCCGACAGGCGGGGCCGGCCGGGCTCGGCCATCCTGGGCGCGGCGCTCACTGGGTGTGGCCTGGTGTGGCCCCGGGAGGTCGTGGGTGTGGGCTCACGATTTTCCGCCGCTCCACCGGGTAGGAGCGCCAAAAGAACCGGGCCGTGGGATGACCAGCCGTGGAAATGAAGGCCACGCCCGGGGGAATTGTTCTACGTGCGTCTGTTCCACCTGCCTCGTTCTCTACCTGCCTCGTTCTCCGCCTGCGTCGGGAGGTTGATCCATGACCGATGTCGCGCGCCCGGCCGACGAGTCGGCGCCCCGGGCCGCCCGGTTCCCCCGCCCCCACCCCGTCCCCGCGCCGGTGCCCCGACCGACCGGCGGCGCGGACGGGCCTCCCGCCCCGCCTCCGCCGGCCGCGGGTGGGCGGGACGGCCTGGGCCGGGCGGCGGCCCGCCTGCTGCGGCTGATCGTCGGGGAGGATCCGCCGGTGCCCGTCCGGCTCTGGGACGGCACCCTCGTCGGCCGGCCCGGCCCGACCACGGTCGTCGTCCGCTCACCCGAGGCGCTGCGCCGCGTCCTGTTCATGCCCGGGGAGGTCGGGTTCGCCCGGGCCTACGTCGCCGGCGACATCGACGTCGTCGCGACGCCCGGCCGTACCGGAGCCGGGAGCGGCGGAGCCGGCGGCAGCGGGTCCGGGGGAATCTTCGACGCGCTCGCTCTGCGCGAGCGGCTGAGCCAGCTCCACCTCACCCCCGCGCTGGCCCGGGCCGCGCTCGCGCTGGCCCGCGCGGGCGGCCTACGCCCGCCCGCGCCGCCGCCGGAGGAGATCCGCCTGCGCGGCCGCCGCCACTCGCCCGACCGCGACGCGGCCGCGATCTCCCACCACTACGACGTCGGCAACGACTTCTACCGCCTCGTCCTGGGCGAGGCGATGACGTACTCCTGCGCCGTCTGGGCCGACCCGGGCGTGGGGCTCGCCGCCGCCCAGGACGCCAAGCACGACCTGATCGCGCTCAAGCTCGGGCTCCGCCCCGGGATGCGGCTGCTGGACGTCGGCTGCGGCTGGGGGAGCCTGCTGCTGCGGGCCGTCCGCCGCCACGGGGTGCACGGTGTCGGGGTCACGATCTCCCGCGAGCAGGCCGAACTCGCCCGCCGCCGGGTCCGTGCGGCCGGGCTCGAGGGCCAGATCGAGATCCGGGTCCAGGACTACCGCGAAGTGCGCGACGGGCCGTTCGACGCGATCAGCTCGGTCGGCATGGTCGAGCACGTGGGCCGGGCGATGCTGCCGACCTACTTCGCCGACCTCCACCGGCTGCTGCGCCCGGGCGGCCGGCTGCTCAACCACGGCATCTCCCGGCCCGGCGACCCCGACCACGGCCGGGTCGCGCCCCGCCTGCGCGGCGCGCCGCTGCCCGGCGGGCGCAGCTTCGTCGACCGCTTCGTCTTCCCGGACGGCGAACTGCACGAGATCGGGACCATGGTCAGCCTCATGCAGGCCCAGGGGTTCGAGGCCCGGCACGTCGAGAGCCTGCGCGAACACTACGGGCTGACCCTGCGGGCCTGGGTGGCCAACCTCGAGCGCGACTGGGAACGGGCGGTGTCGCTGGTCGGCGAGGGGCGCGCCCGCGTCTGGCGGCTCTACATGGCCGCCTGCGCGCTCGGGTTCGAGGGCGGCCAGATCCAGATCCACCAGGTGCTGGCGGTGCGGCCCGACGGGGCCTGCTCGGGGTTCGCGGGGCGGGAGGACTACCCGATCGCCGCCGCGGGATGATTCCGGTGTGACCTCAGGGGAGGCGCCGGCGCCCGAGCGCCCGCTCGCCGTCGTGACCGGGGCGAGCCGGGGCATCGGCGCGGCCACGGCCCAGCTGCTGGCCGCGCGGGGCCATGACGTCGTCGTGGCCTACCGGAGCGCCGACGCGGCCGCCGCCCGCGTCGTCGAGGCCTGCCGGGACGCCGGCGTCCGCGCCCTCGCTCACCGGGGAGACCTCACCGAGCCGGCCGCCGTCGACGCCCTGTTCGCCGCGGCCGACGCCCACGGCCGGCTCACCGTCCTGGTCAACAACGCGGGCGTCGTCGACCGGCGGGCCCGGGTCGAGCAGATGACGGCGGAGCGGGTCAGCCGGATGCTGGCGGCCAACGTCGTCGCGCCCTTCCTGTGCGCGGGGGCGGCGGTGCGGCGGATGGCCCGCCGGCACGGCGGCGCGGGCGGGGCGATCGTCAACGTCTCCTCGGCCGCCGCGCGGATCGGTGGCGCCGACCGGTACGTCGACTACGCGGCGTCCAAAGGCGCGATCGACACGATGACGATCGGGCTGGCCGCCGAGGTGGCCGCCGACGGCATCCGGGTCAACGCGGTGCGCCCCGGGATCATCGACACCGACATCCACGCCGACGCCGGCACCCCCGGCCGGGCCCGGGAGATCGGGCCGTCGCTGCCGCTGGGGCGGGCCGGGCGCGCCGAGGAGGTCGCGGAGGCGATCGTCTGGCTGTGCTCGCCGGCCTCCTCCTACGTGACGGGCGCGTTCATCGACGTCGCCGGCGGCCGCTGACCGCTCGGTGCCGGTCAGGAGGCCGGTCAGGAGGCCGGGTCAGGAGGCAGGCGCCTCGCCGCGGTCGAGGGCGCGGACGGACTGGCTCTCGCGCCAGGGCTCCAGCTCGACCCGCGTCTGGCGCAGCGCGGCGGCGAGGCGGGCGGAGTGGTTGCGCGTGGCCAGCCGGCGGGCGTGGTCGAGGGCGCCGGCGGCCGCGTCGACGTTCCCCTCGCCGAGGTGAGCCCGGGCCAGGTCGAGCTGGGTGAAGGCGACGTTGCGCACGAAGCCGCCGTCCATCGCGGTCAGGGAGGCCTCGATCGCCCGCCGCCCGGCCGCCGGCTGGTGGAGGTCGACCAGGCAACGGCCCCGGACCGAGGTCAGCAGGGCGCCGGTGTTGAAGTAGGCGATGGAGCGGGACTCGTCGGCCCCGGCCAGCAGGCCGGCGGCCTCGTCCAGCGCGGTCAGGCAGGCCCTGGCCTCCCCGGCCCGCGCGTGCGCGCGGGCGCTGATCTCCCGGGTGTACGCCCGCAGCGCCAGGTCGTCGGTCCCCTCGGCCGCCCTGCGCGCGCCGGCCGCGTGCTGGGCGGCCAGCCGGGGCTGCTCCCGCCAGAGGGCCAGCAGCCCGAGCTGGCAGTGCACGAGCGCGCCGAGCGCGGGATCGCCGGCCTGCTCGGCCAGGCGACGGGCCTCGTGGTAATAGGACGCGGCGGCGTCGAAGTCGCGCAGGTCGAACGAGAGCCAGCCGGCGACGCGGGAGACGTCGGCCGCGCTGGCCAGCAGCCGGGGCCGCCGCGCCGGGCCGCACTGGGGCAGGATGGAACGGACCAGCTCCCGCTGGGCCAGTACGGTCTGGAGCGCGGCGCGCGGACCGAGCGCGTCGTCCTGGCGCTGCGCGGCGGCCAGCACCGCCTCGATCCGGGCGATGACCCCCGCGTCGACGACCGGCGCCTCGACGGCCCCGCCCGCCGCGCCGGCGGCGGCTCGGGTGAGCGGGGGGTCGGCCAGCAGCGGCGCGGCGCCGGCGGCGGTGGCGGCCCAGCCGAAGGTCCGGAGGAACTCCCGACGCCTCATCGTGTCGGCCCACTCGCGTAGCCACGGCACGAGATCGTCATGGGCACGGTCGCCTCCTTCAACGATGGGCCCGGCCGCCGCGCCGTCGAGCAGGACGGCCCGCGGCGCGTCGGGAACCGGGCCGCCAGGGACAGGGCCGCCAGGGACAGGGCCGCCAGGGACAGGGCCGCCAGGGACATGGCCGCCAGGGACATGGTCGCCACGAACCGGCCCGCGCGGGACGGAACCACCGAACACGCGGCCGTCGCCGGGCGGCCCGCCGGGTGGCGGGGGGACCGGAACCGGCGCCACGCGCCGGCGGCCGGGCAGGTCGAACCACAGCAGCCACTCCGGGACGGCCAGCGTCCGGGCCCAGTGGACGAGGCGGTCGAGGTCACGGACCGGCGGCCCGTTCTCGATCAGCGACACCTGGGACTGGCGCAGCCCCAGCCAGCTGGCCAGCCGGGCCTGGGACAGCCGTGGGCCGTGCGCGGGATGGGTGCGGTAGGCGACCGAGAGCTGGCCGAGGTGGCGGGCGGCGCAGGCGGCGAGGATCGCCCCGGCCCGCCAGAACTCCGGCGGGAGGTCGGGCGGACCGGACGACCGGCCTGGCCCGCGGCACGGGCAGACGACCGCGCGCCGCGCGCCGCCGGCCGGCCCGGGGGGCGCGTCGAGGCCGATCGGGCCGGGGGCCGCCAGCGGGGTTCCGCACCGGGGGCAGACGCGGGTCGGGGAGGCCGGCGTGGTGATGCGCATCTCCCTCCACTCGGTGATGATCTCATCGCGGTGTACCGATCTTCTCACTCTCCGCATTATCATGGAGCGGGGGTATTCACTATTCGAATATCGTTTGCTCAGCGTGTCACGTTGCGTCCACGCCGGCCCGGCAACATCGTCATGGTGGTACGAGACGGCGGTCGCCGGTGGCCGGCCGGCAGGCGGCACAAGCGCCAGACGAACACTCACATGCAACGGGAGTGGCAGTGGCAGACGCGGTTGCCTACGGCTATATCAGCGTGGTGGACGACGACGACCAGACCATCGAGGCCCTCAGCGGCCGGCTCGTCGCGCACGCGGCGGCCGAGGGGCTCGACCTGGTCGAGATCCAGGTCGATCGCAACGTGGTGCCCGCCCGGCTGATGCGGCCCGGACTGTCCGCCCTGCTCACGCGGCTGCGCGGGCGGGCGGACCGGGCCGTGGTGCTCATCCCCTCGCGGGACCATCTCTCGCCCTGGCGGCCGGTGCGCCGGGTGATCGAGGTCGAGCTGGCCCGCCTCGGCGTCGCGATCCAGGTCGCCTGGGACGGCGCCGGCGGCCTCGCGGCGCCGCGCTCCGACGCCGCCCGGGCCAGCGCCATCCGGCGGGCGAGGGGGGCGCCGCGCCCCCCTCGCATCCCGTTGGCCCGCCGTCCGCCGAGCTGACCGGCGCCGGCCTACTTGCCGCCGGCGCGGCGGCGGGGGAGCTCGACGGTCTTGTCGGTGTTCGGCGTCCGGGCCGGGGCCGTCGTGCCGTCCGCCGGCTCGGCCGTCTCGAACCGCTGGGTCGGGGTGGGGTTCGTCGACGCCCCGGACACCGGCGTCGTCGGGCTGGTCCGCCCGGCCAGGCCGTTGCCGGCCAGCGTTGTTCCGCCCAGCGTTGTCCCGCCGACGCCGTTGCCCAGCGTCCCGATCGCGTTGGGACCGGTGCGAGGCCCGCTCGCGCCGCCGTTCGCGGCGATCGTCCCGTTGGACGGTGAGATCGCGGCGGGGACGGCGGCGGCCAGCACCTTCGTCCCGTTGCCGCTCCCGTTGGCCACGCCGTGACCGTTCCCGTGCACGGCGTGCGCCGCCAGGCCGTTCCCGTTCCCGTTACCCGTGGTGACCGGCAGCGGCCCCTGCGAGCCGCCCGCCGCGGCCAGCAGCTCGCCGAGCGACGGGTCGAGCCGGATGATCTCCGAGGTCGGCCGCAGGCCCATGTCCTGCTGCTCGACGTCGAGGATCGCGGCCTCCACGTTGTACAGGCGCTCGATCTTGGCGATCCGGGTCTCGAGCTGGTTGGCCTTGATCCGCAGGCGGCGCTCCGCCTTGACCAGCCGGCGCTCGAGGTGGCGGTCGCGGGTGTTCGGCTGCGGGTCGTCGCGCTCGGTCGGGTCGTGCAGGTAGAGCTCGACGGCCACCGACACCAGCGGGATGAGTGCCTGGAAGAAGACGACGGCCGAGGAGCTGCCGTTGAGCCCGGTGCCCTGGGTCCGGACCAGGACGCCGGCGACGCTGAGCGACAGGAAGACCGCCGCGGTCAGCATCAGGGCCAGGATCGAGGTACGCGACTCGACCAGGCGCTCGCGCACCTTCCGGTCGACCTTGATCCGTTCCTCGTCGGCCGCGCGCAGCATCTCCCGCTGGGCCCGGGAGAGTATCGCGCCCTTGATCGCGTGGGCCAGGGAGACGCCGGCGATGAACACGGCCAGGCCGAGCAGGCCGCCGAGGAACCACTCGACGGTGAAGCTGCCGACGTCGGCGACGACGGCGTAGGCCTGCGCGAAGACGTAGAAGTCCAGCGAGGCCAGCAGGAAGAGCACCACGACGCGCGCCGACATCGACATGTGCATCTGCGGGATGCGCTCCTGCGCTCCCACGCTGCGCCACAGGCGGGCCTGCTCCACCTTGTCCTTGATCATCTCGGATCGCCGCTCGCGCCGTTCGGCCCGGGCGTCGATGTCGGTGCGCAGCTCGGCGATCAGCTCCTCGAGCGCGCGGGAGTCCGCGCGCGCGATGGCCCGCACGTCCTCGATCTCGGCTTCCTCGAGACTCTTGAGGACCCGCGGTCGCGTCTCGGCGCCGGCGAGCGCGATGTCAGCGTCGCCGACCTTGCGGATGAGCTGCCTCGCCAGCCGGCCGGGCTGATTTCCCCTGCGGAGCACCTGCTGTATCTCTCTCTTCCCGTGGCCTGCGGTGGCGGACGATCGGGGGTCAGTCGATCGGGAGTGTTCGGTCGAGCACGTCAGTCGATCGGGCGGGCGAAGGTGCCGCCGACGAAGCAGAGCATGGCGCAGACGATCGCCAGCACCGAGGCCACCATCGCCTCGCGGGCGCCGGTCGCCTCGTCCCGGGAGAACACCAGGGTCAGGACCAGGGTGAACACGCCGACCGTCGCGCCGACCGCGCCCAGGATGAACCGCCGCGCGATCGTCTCGCGGGGCGGCAGGGACGACAGCGCGTCGATGCGGTTGATCCGGCCGGCGCGGGCCTGGTTGCCCACCCGGCGCCGGACGTCGCGCAGCCGGAAGGTGTTTCCGGTGATGAAGAAGCTGATCGCCGTCACGATCATCGCACCGGTCACCGAGACCCGGGCGAACGGCGAGGAAATGGTCAGCCACACCCAGGTCACGAGCACGGCGAGCAGCACCACGCAGGTGAAGATGACGACGGTGGACCGCACCAGGGCGGTCGAGAAGTGCTGCTCCGGCTGTTCAAACAGGCCCCCCATGGAACTAACCCCTCCCGCTGGGTCTGATGGTCGCTCACGCACAGTCGTTGGACAGCCGGCGGCACAGCTCGTTCTCGAGGTACCTGGCCATGTCCTGCTGCGGAGCGGTTTCCGGATGGTCGTTCACCCCGACGAAGCGGACCTTGTCCGATCCGACCGAGGTCAGCTGGTTGGTGGAGAAGCAGCGCCGCACGATCGCCTCGGCGATCGTCGGCGACGCCTGCTTTCCGACGACGTTCATGCAGTCGGCGTCGGTGCTGTTGGCCAGCAGCGACGACCAGACCAGGACGGTGACCGCGCCCGCGTGGACCCCGGGTGTGCCGGTGATGGTGTCGACCTCGCGGGGGACGCCGGCCAGCAGGCTCGTCACCCCGCCGGTCTGGCTGACCGAGGTCTTGCGGACGAAGTCGCTGATCTGGGTGGTCAGGGCGGCCACCCCCCTGACCCGGTCCTTCTCCTCCCGGGTGCTGTTGTTGCGGACCACCTTGAACACCTGCTGGCCGGTGAAGCAGTCGGAGTAGGACAGGCCGGAGTCCTGGCCCCCGCTGCCGACCAGGCGGATGTAGGAACCCTGGCGCAGCGCGGTGTCGAGGTAGGGCCGCAGCTTCGCGCCGATACGGCTGGCGGCGTCGGGCGAGTTGTCGTCGACGTCGAGGTCGACCAGCAGGACGGGGAAGGTCTGGTTCTTGGCCTTCGCCGCGCTGAGCTGGTAGTCCCCGCAGTTGACCGCCTTGGACGAGCCGCCGCCGAGCGGGCCGCAGGCCGCCGCCGCGGCCAGCGACACCAGCGCCGCCGCCAGCGCGGCGCACCGCCGGGCCCGACCGGGCCGGGCCCGGCCACGGGCCGGCGCGGCGACGTCCCTCGCCGCGCGACCGGGGCGGGGCGCGACACTTCTCGGCGGCGTCATGTCGGTGCTCACTTCCGCGCGGGTCACTTCAGCGCGATCTCGACGCGCCGGCTCGCGGCGTTGGCGACGTCGGGTGGAGCGCCCGTCTCGCCGGCGCCGGTTGCGGTCATCTCGGACCCGGGCACTCCCTGCCCGGCCAGCCAGTCGCGCACCGCGGTCGCCCGCCGCAACGAGAGTGCCTGGTTGAACTCGGGGGACCCGATCGCGTCGGTGAACCCGGTGATGACAATTCTTCCGCTGTGATCCCTGATCTGCGGGAGAATGCGCTGGAGGGCGGCGATGGCCGCCGGCCTGAGGGTCTCACTGCCCACATCGAAGAGGTAATCCGAGCTGACGGTGGCGACCTGGCTGCCGTTGGCCAGCGTGACGAACTTGCTCAACGGCGGCAGCGGGTCGGGCGCGACGCTGGGCAGCGGCCGGCGTCCGGCCGGTGCCGGAACCAACGCCGGGCCGTCGGAGTTATTCGTGCAACCGGCCAACACCACGGAGGCCATCACGGTTGCGGCCATGGCGAAAACAGCGGCGGCGCGCGCGGGCAGGGCGAACCGGCCGCGGCTGGAGGTCGCGACGGCCCGGGCACGGCGGACACAGTTAGACACAGATAGCCCCCTGGCGAATGCGTCCGAACCATAACCGCCGCCCCGGCCGAGGCTCGCGAGAGGGTCCGGCCCGTTGTGTCCCCCGTGGGTGCCAGAGAGCCCGCATTGGGAATGCCGACCGGCCGTTATCGGGCTTCGGTGAGCCCGGAAACGCGCAGCGTTATGTTCAGTCGGCCGCCGGCGATCCCGCAACCCGCCGGAGCGGTATCAGGTAACAGTCTGGTCACGCCGTGGTAGCACCAGCGGGATTCGCCGCCAAATACGAACAGGTCACCGGAGGCGAGTTTCACGTCGACCCACGGACGGTTACGGGTGCGCGGGTTTCCGAACCGGAAGACCGCCGCGTCGCCGAGGCTCAGTGACACGACCGGCGCCCCGACGCGTTCCTCCCGGTCACGGTGCATCCCCATCCGCGCGTCCGGCCGGTAGTAGTTGACCAGCGCCACGTCCGGGTCGTACTCGACTCCGGTCCCGGTCATTTCGGTCATCCCGGTCGCGTCAGCCACCGCCCGGCGCCCCAGCCGGCCGAGCTCGGGCGGGAAGGGCTTCACGGGTGTGCCGTCCGCCAGCGTCCGCCGGTACCGGTAGGGCGTCCAGTCCCAGCCCAGGCAGACGATCTGGACCGACATCGTCCCGCCGGCCGGGAGGGTGACGGTGCGCAGGCCGCCCGGCGGCCGGGCCCAACGGCGGCAGGCCACGACCAGCGCCCGCTGCTCCGCCGCGGTGAGCCAGCCGGGCAGGTGCACGGCGCCGGGAGCGACCACCCGCGGGCCCGGGCCGCCGCTCCCGCCCGGTGCCCCGGCCTCCTCAGCCTCCTCAGCCTCCTCGGCTTCCTCGGCCGGGAACAGGTCGCCGTCGCTCAGCTCGCGTCCTGGGTGAACGCCGCCGCCCGGCGGGCCATCTCGTCCGGGTCGACGTCCTCGACGTGGGTGGATACCGACCAGCGGTGGCCGAACGGGTCCTCGAACTGGCCGCCGCGGTCCCCGTAGAACTGGTTCTCCACCGGCCGCAGCAGCTTCGCCCCGGCCGCCTGGGCCCGCGCGACGACGCTGTCGACGTCCTCGACGTAGAGCTGGAGGGTCACCGGGCTGCCGCCCAGGCGTCCCGGGCTGAGCTGGCCCATGTCGGGAGCGGCGTCGGCCAGCATGACCAGCGCGGTCCCGATGGTCAGCTCCGCGTGCCCGATGCGCCCGTCCGGGCCGCCCAGGCGCATCCGCTCCGTCGCGCCCAGCACGCCGGAGTAGAACTCGATCGCCTCGGCCGCGCCGTCGACGATCAGGTAGGGGCTCAGCTGGGGGTAGCCCGCCGGAATCGCGTCCACCATGGTGATGCCTCCTTCTTCCCGCTTCTCCAGTGTCTCGTGTCCGTGCTTCCGCGGTGGTCTGTACTTGGTGCTCTGTACTTCTGTGGTGCGCTGTACTTCTGTGCTGCTCCGCCGGCCCGGCAGCGTTCGGCCGGGGACCGCCGTCATTCTGGCGCCGACCTCCGACAATCTGGCGGCCGTCGGAGGAGCGGGCCGGCGAACCCGGGCGGCGGCGGCGCCGAACCCGGCGGTCGGCGGCCCGCGCATCCCCGCCTCGGCCTACCCGCGATACCCTGCGCCACCAGCGCCGAAGATCGGCGCGAACGGTCCTACCCGCCCAGACCCGCCGGAGGTGGCCCCATGGCCCGGCGCCCGAGACGTCCGCCGGCGCCGCCGGAGACCCTCGTCCTCAGCCACGAGGCCCCGCCCCCGGTGGCCCCCGATCTCGGGATGCCCTTCACCGTCGCGTCCGACCCCGAGGCGCCGCACCCGCTGGTGACCGTCGGCGACTCGCTCACCCAGGGCTTCCAGCACCTGGCCGTGGCGAACACCGACCGCTCCTGGCCGGCGCTGCTGGCGGAGGCGATGGGCGTCGACGGCTTCCGGGTCCCCACCTTCGACGGCCCGCCCGCGGCGCCGGGCCTGCCGCTCAACCTCGAGGCGCTGCTGCGCCGGGCCGACACGATCACCGGCGGCCGGGCGCTGCCGGCCCATGTCGTGCGCCTGCTGCCGGCCCTGTTCGCCGACCTGTGGCGGATCAAGACCTACTGGGAGTTCGGCCCGGGCGCCCAGGCACCGACGTCCGCCGACGCGTACTACCACAACCTCGGCACCCTGGCCTGGGACGTCCGCGACGCGATGTCGGCCTCCGCCGGCTGGTGCCAGGAGTGGATCTCGACCCACCGCCCGCGCCGCGACCCGCGCCACCTGGTCATCGGAAACAGCGAGGAGATCGCCGGAGCCTGGACGCTGGCCGGCCCGGGCGGGCCCGAGACGACCCAGATGAGCGCGGCCCAGGCGATGGGAGCCGACGGCGTCGACACGCTCGTGGTCGCCCTCGGCGCCAACAACGCCCTGTCCAGCGTGATCAACATGCGCCTGCTCTGGAGCGGGCCCGGCTACGACGACCCGAGCGCCAAGCGGGAGGCCGGCTACACGGTCTGGCGGCCGGAGCACTTCGCGCTCGAGTACGCCCGGCTGGCCGAGGAGATCGAGAAGGTCGGCGCCCGCCACGTCATCCTGGCCACCGTCCCCCACGTCACCGTCATCCCCCTCGCCCGCGGCGTGGGGGACAAGCCGATCGGCTCCCGCTACTTCGCCCGGTACGTGTACGCGTTCGTCGCCGACGACCAGATCGACGAGGCGGACGCCTTCCTGACCGGCCAGGAGTGCCGCTGGATCGACAGCGCGATCGACATGTACAACGAGGTGATCGTCGCGCACGCCCGCCGGGCCCGCGAGCGCGGCTTGGACTGGCGGGTGTTCGACCTGCGCGCCCTGCTGGACCGGCTGGCCTACCGCCGCTACTTCGAGGACCCCTCCGCCCGCCCGCGCTGGTGGTCCCGGGTCGGGCCCTACCCGCTGCCGGAGCCGCTGGCCGGGCTCATCCCGGTGCCGGACACCCGCTTTCCGCTGGCCGACTCGGCCGGCCTGACCCAGGGCGGGCTGTTCGGCCTGGACGGGGTCCACCCGACGACGATCGGCTACGGGATCGTGGCCCGGGAGCTGCTGGAGATCATGCGGGCGGCCGGGGTGCCGGCCGCGGCGGGCGCCGCGATCGACTTCACCCGCCTGCTCGAGCGGGACACCTTCGTCAGCGACCCGCCCGGCGTGCTCGGGTCGGACTTCCACTCGCTGGGCTGGCTGGTCGACAACTACCAGAGCATCGGCCGGGCGCTGGCCGCCTGGTAGGTCGCTGCTGGTAGTCGCCGCCGGGTAGGTGCCGCCGGTAGGTCAGAGGGCGTGCAGCCGGCGCAGCTCGGCCAGCCACAGGCCGGGCAGGCGGTCGCCGCCGGGCAGCGACGAGCTGACGGTGAACCCCACCCCGACCTGCTCGTCCAGGCCGGAGAACACGACGCACAGCGGCTGCACCCCGTCGATGCGGGCCGGCAGGTGGACCAGCCGGGTGATCGGGACGCCCGCCACCGCCAGCGGGCCCGGCATCCCGCGCGGATTGCTCGCCACCACCGGGAACTGGCCACCCCGCGCGTCGACGCGGGTGCTGGACGCGGCGATCCGCCGGATTGTCGCCGGCTTGAGCCGCCGCAGCACCGCCCGCTCGAGCGCGCCCGGGTCGCCGCCCCTGATCTGGCGGGTCCGGGCGGCGATCCGCTCCAGCCGGACGGCCGGGTCGGGCTCGGCGCAGGGCAGCGCGACCCGGCTCATCCCCGAGTAGTTGCTCAGCACATGCGCGGCCTCCGGTGGCCGGGTGCTCACCGGGACGATCGTGTGCAGGACCCTCCGGCCGCTGTCCCGCCAGTCCGGGAGCGACCATTCGCGGACGGCGCCGGCCAGCGCGGCCAGAAACACGTCGTTGACGGTCACGCCGTGCCGGCGGGCCAGGGCGCGCACCGCTGGCAGCTCGGTCTCGACCCACCGATGGCGGCTCGCCCCGACGGCCGGGCCGCCCCAGGCCGTCAGCCGGTTCGCGCCGCCGAGGTTGCGCAGCGTCCGGGCCACCTCGGCCGCCAAGCCGCGCGCGCCGAGCCGGTCCTGTTCGGCGGGCCGCAGCCGGCCGATCGGCGGCGGCCCAGCCTGCCCGCCCGGGCCGGCCGGGCCGGCCGGACTGTCGGCCCGGTCCGGGCCGAACAGCATCCACAGCGCGTTGTGCATCGCGATGCCGTCCTGCTGGACGTGGCTGGAGCGGTAGACGATCCAGGCGCCGGTCTCGCCAGCCGGCGCGGGCGTCGCGCCCCCCTCAGCCCGGACCGGCCGCGCCGGATGCTCACGCTCACGGACGAGGACTGCCCGCCACGGGGCGCGGGTCAGGTCGAGGCGGGTGGCAGCCAGCGCGTCGACGGCGGCGCGGGCCGCCGCGGCCCCGGTCAGGCCGGCCGGGGCGTCCCAGAACGCCGCGTGGTAGTCGAGGTCGAACCGTGAGCCGCGGCCGTCCTCGCCGCCCGCGCCGTCGCCCGCCAGGGCCGGGATGGCCCAGCCGTACTCGGCCGGGGCGCCGGGCAGCGGGGTCAGACGCTGGCGTAGCGCCGGCCACGCGGCCAGGCGGGCGCCGAGGTGCGCCCGCCACTGCTCGGCGCTCGGCGCCGGTCCGGCCAGATACAGCAGGGTGCTCTTGTCCAGCGACCGGGTCGGGTCCGCCCGCTGGCACCCGAGGTAGATCTGGTCCCAGAGCGTCAGGGGGCGGATCGCGCTGCCCGGCGGGCCGCCGCCGCCCCGGGCCGAGCCGGGGCGGACGGTTCCTCGGCGGCCCAGCCGACGCGGCCGCTGGCCGCCGAGCAGTCCCGCGCTCGAAGCCGGCCCGGACGGACCCGGCCCGCTCGAACCCGTGCCGTCTGAACCTGTGCCGTCTGAACCCGGGCGGTCGCCCGACGCCGTCCCGATCGACATCGCAGTCCTCCTCGCCCTCGGCTGGCTGTGACCGCCGCGACCGCTGTGCCCGCCCGGCGCCGATCCCGGCGCGGGCGCGTACGAGCCGTATCGGTGTCGGCTGTCCGCGCATGCTCGCTCACGTGACGTGAGAGTTGCGGGAGGGGCGAGGGCGTGTCGCGGCCGGGCCGGCGGAGCCCGGCCGGGGGCGGTCAGCCGAACCGGGGCGGTCAGCCGAACCGGGGCGGCTGCCCGGTCGTCTCGAGGACGGCCATCCACAGGTCGCCGCCCGGGTCGACCTGGTTGCGGCGGCTGACGGCGACCGGGATCGGCAGGTGGACGAAGCGGCGCCGCCACCGCCCGACCACCATCTCGGTCCGGCCGGCCATGGCCGCATGCACCGCGGCCTGGGCCAGGCGGATGCAGTACACGCTGTCGTACGGGTTGGCCGGGACGCTGCGGATCACGTAGCTGGGGTCGATGTACTTCAGGTTCAGCTCGGAGCCGGCGTCGGTGAAGTACTCGGTGACCCGCCGGGTGAGCAGCGAGCTGAAGTCGCGCAGCCGGGTGTTGCCGGAGGCGTCCGCGCCGGCCGGGGCCGAGTCCAGATGCTCCTGGCCGGCTCCCTCGGCCACGACGACGACCGCGTGCCCGCGCTCGGCGACGCGGCGGTGGATGTAGGCCAGCAGGCCGTCCTCCCCGTCGAGTTGGAACCCGACTTCCGGGATGAGGACGACGTCGGCGTCGCTGTTGGCCAGTGAGGCATAGCAGGCGATGAAGCCGGAATGCCGGCCCATCAGCTTGACGATTCCGACCCCACCGGGCGCCGATGTCGCCTCGACGTGGGCGGCGCGAATGGATTCGGCGCCCTTTGCCATCGCGGTCTGGAAACCGAAACTCTGGTCAATGTATGGTATGTCGTTGTCGATGGTCTTCGGGATGCCGACGACGGCGATTCGCTCGCCCCGTTCCGCGGCCACGCGGGAGATCTCGCCGGCCCCGCGCAGTGAGCCGTCGCCACCGATCACGAACAGAACGCGGATGTTCAGCCGCTCGAGGCAGTCGACGATCTCACGCGGATCCTGCTGGCCGCGGGACGTGCCGAGTATTGTCCCGCCATTCTCGTTGATGGTCGCGACATTTTCCGGGGTCAGGTCGAGGACGTCGTGGCCGTAGCTGGCGACGAAGCCCTGGTAGCCGTTGCGGAACCCGACGATCCGGCGCACACCGTAGTGGCCGTTGAGCTCGACCACGAGGCCGCGGATGACGTCGTTGAGTCCGGGGCACAGCCCGCCGCAGGTCACGATGCCGACCCGGGTCTTGGACGGGTCGAAGAAAATTCGGCGGCGGGGGCCGGCCGGCTCGAAGCTCGGCAGCTGGTCCAGCGGAACGCCGCGGGCCGAGACCATCGAGAGCGTGTCATCAAACAGGACACGATCGTTCTCGTCAAGATAGTGCTCGCTGGTGATCCGCTCGCCCAGCAGATGGGCCAGCGGCGAGGAGACCCGGCACTCGCCAAGGGTCTTCACGGCCAGATCCGTCCCGTTGACGTCCACCGATGCTTCCCTCGTACTCGTTCCATTGTGATTCACGGCCGTCGCCGGCGGCGGCGTGACCGATCGTGGCGGCGGAGTGACCCGTCAACGCCCCGCGCAAGAAAGAGCCTACCCGGACCACGGTGGCTTATCAGACCCTTGCAGCGACGATCGGGGATCCGACATGCGCGGCCGATCGCGATTATCACAGCGCCGGGGATCAGCGCGGCCAGGCGCCGGGAAATACCGATCCTTCATGCCGACGATACCGGCCCGACATCTCGGGGGCTGTGCCTCTGGGCTCGCCGTTGTCCGTTCCGTCGCTGTTCGCCGGTGGGACGACGGGCCTTGGAGCCACCCGGCCGCGCTCCCGCCGCGCGCCGGGGGCATGAAAAACCCGCCCTCGGGGAGTGCGCGTACGGGGGGACGCGCATCCACAAGGGCAGGCACCAACCAGACTACGGCGACGGTCCGGCCTTGTCCAGGCCGGGAGCGGGCGGGCGTGTGATCCGGCGGCCGGCCTCGGCCGGTGGGGTGACCGGGAGACCGCGATCGGACAGGTCTGCCGTGACGGTAGAGTCGGGCCGCCCCGCCTCGGCGGCGGGCGCGGCCAGTGAACCGGGCGGGGCGTGGGGGAGTGACGGGCGTGGCGGGACTGGTGACCGGGCTAGAGGTCGAGAACTTCCGCGGGCTGCGCTCGGTGTCGCTTCCGCTGGGTCCGCTCAACGTGCTGGTCGGTCCCAACGGCGCGGGCAAGACCAGCTTCACCGAGGTCTTCCGGTTCCTGGCCGATTCGGTGACGGCCGGCCTCGAGGCGGCGCTGGCCTCCCGCCGCGGCTTCGACCGGATCCTGTTCCGGGGTGGCGAGACCGAACCGGAGGCCATGCGGATCGCGGTCTGGGGCACCTGGAACGCGGGCTCGGGCCACCGCCGCCCGGTGCACGGCGCGGCGGGCGGCGGCATCCCCGACCTGTACGAGATCACCATCCGCGGCTGGCGCAACGACCGCAAGTGGTTCCTCTCGCGCGAGGAGGAGCTGCGCTTCACCGCCGCCGACGGCGCCCTGCTCGGGATCACCGTCCGCGAGGACCGGGCCGAGATCACGATGACCGGGCCGACCGGCGCGCCCCCGTCGGAGCGCGCCAGCCCGAACAGCGCCAGCCCGAACAGCGCCAGGCCGAACAGCGCCAGCCCGAACAGCGCCAGGCCGAACAGCGCCAGGCCGAACAGCGCCAGCCCGAACAGCGCCAGCCCGGCCAGCGCGGCCCCGACCGACGGCGGCCCGGCCAGCGCGTCCCCCCTGACCAGCCGGCCGTTGATGTTCGGGGTCCGGCGGATGAGCAGCGCGCTCTCGTCGCTGGGCCGGCTGGACGCGGACGCCGGCGGCGAACAGTCGGCCGTCGTCGCCGCCGCGCTGGCATCGGTGCGGCCCTTCGCGGTGGACGGGGAGGCCGCCCGCCGGGCCGGCGCGGTGCCGCGCGAGGGCGGTGTCGCCCTCGAACCGAACGCGGCCAACCTGGCCTCGTTCCTCAGCGCGCTGCGTGACACCCACCCGCGGGTGTGGGCGTCGCTGCAGGCCGACGCGGTCGCGCTGCTGCCCGGGGTGATCGGCATCGACCTGGAGCCGATCGGGTTCGACCCCGTCCTCGGCCTGCCCCGCCGGATCGCGGTCGTGGTCTACGAGCGGGGCCTGCGCTACCCGCTCACCCTGGAGGAGGCCTCCGACGGCGCGGTCCGGACGCTGGCGCTGCTGGCCGCCCTGCACGACCCGGCGCCACCCGCGCTCACGATCATCGAGGACGTCGAGGCCGGTCCCCACCCCGGCGGGTACGCCCGGCTCGTCCATCGGCTCCGCAAGGCCAGTGGGCGGACCCAGATCCTGGCCACGACCCGTTCGCCCGGCTTCGCCGAGCGCCTGGCCGCCGAGGAGACAATCTCCTGCGACCGCTGGGCGGACGGGTCGGCCGGCCCGGCGCCGCTGCGCCCGCCGTCGGCTGCCAGCTCCGGCTGGTAGCCAGCCCGCCCGCCGGCCCGTCGGCCCGCCGGGAGGACGCCTCAGACGAAGACCTGGTCGACGTAGCACCAGCGCCAGGTCTCGCCCGGCTCGAACGAGGCGACGATCGGGTGGTCCTGCCCGCGGGCGTGGGCCGTCGCGTGCCGGCTGGGGGAGGAGTCGCAGCAGCCGACATGGCCGCAGGTCAGGCACAGCCGCAGGTGCACCCAGCGGCCCCCGTCCCGCAGGCACTCCTCACAGCCGGCCGGGGTGCGGGGCTCGACGGCGCGGATGTCGCGCAGGTGTGGATCGGTGGTCACCGGAGCCCCCAGTGTCGTCGCCGTCAGTTTCGGTCTCGCCGTCAGGTTCGGTCTCGCCGTCAGCGTCGGTCGTCGCCGTCAGCGTTGTCGCCGCCGTCAGTTCGCGTGTCCTGTCGGGCCCGCGGCGCCATGCCCGTTCGTGCCGCCGGTGCCCGGGCCGGCCCGCGGAAAGGGTGTCCGTCCCCCGGCCAGCGTAGGCCCCGGCCGCGGTCGGGGCCAGCGCCCGGACCGGTCGCGACAGCGCTCTTCGCGCCCAGTCCGGGACTCTCCTGACCGGTTGGTCGTCGCATCACATACGCTCGGGAACGGTGGCCGCCATCGGCGGTCATCTCGGGCTGTGGCCGTCCGCTGGCTGTAGCCGTCGGTCAACGCTCGTCCGCCGCCGCGGTCGCGCGGCGCCCGGGGACGGTCCGCCCGCCCCCGCGCGGCCTCTGACGGTCACGCACGGCAGCCGGGCCGGCCGGAATTCGGACATGCGTGGGGGTATGAGCATTGCCTGGCCGGGACGGCGACTACGACCGACCCATTCTGATCAGCTGCGGGCGGTGCGACGCGCGCTGGACCGCGCTGACCGCGGCCCACTGCCCGACCTGCCATGAGACGTTCGCCGGCGCGGAGACGGGGTTCGACGCGCACCGGGCCGACGGCCGCTGCGTCGCCCCGGCCGGCGCCGGGCTGCGTCCCGACGGCGGGTACTGGCTGGGCCCCGGCGAGCGGGCGCCGGGGAAGATCATCAGGACGCGGATGCGCGAGGCGGGCTGAGCCGGCCGAACCTCAGCCGGCATCGACCGGCTTCTTCTCGGGCCGCCACGAGGTGCCCAGCAGGAGCGCCGCGCCGCCCACGCCGAGGATCAGCGCGACCAGGCCGCCGGTCCACCCGTGCATCTCAATGCCGAACGCGTGGTCCAGCGACGCCTTGCCCGGGCCCAGGATCGCGTCGCCGAGCGCCACGACCGAGATCATCAGGACGTACTCGTAGCCCTGCCCCGGCTTGAAGATGAAGAACCCGTTGGGCCGGTGCGCGGTGATCCCCGCGACGACCATGATCCCGATGATGGCCCCGGCCGACAGCGCGTTGAGGAAGCCGAACGCCAGCCCGAGCCCGGTGGCGATCTCCAGCAGGCCCGAGGTCCAGGCGTGCACGATTCCGGGCTTGAGGCCCATGCTGGCGAACCAACCGGCCGTTCCTTGGATGCCGCCCGGTCCGAAGACGTGGTTGTAGCCGTGCGCGACTATCGTCAGCCCGACTACCAGACGGATGATCAGGGAGGCCGTGTCAAGCGCTGTCACTTCGTTCCCTTCGGCGGCGGCCGCCGGCGGGTCCTCCGCCGGCGGGGGCGCTCCGGGGAGCGCCGGGTCCGGCGGTGCCGCGGGCCCGTCCAGAGGCGTCGGCACCGGCCGTCCCCGGAGAAAACTACCGGGATGACCGGCCAGATGCGCCGCGAGCGGACGCCAACCGTTCCGAAACGCGTCACGGCCGCCGTGAGCATCCGGAGATGCTCACGGCGGCTACGGAACGTGATCGGCCTGGATCAGGCCAGCCGCGCGGGCACGAGGCCGGCCCGCTCCGCGGCGGCCCGCAGAACGACCAGCAGCCTCGCCACGTCGGGTGGGACGGGCATCCCGCCGGCGATCGGCGGCGCTCCGGTGACGATCGGGGCCAGGCCGAGCGCGGTCGGCGCGTCGGGCATCCCGGCTCCGCACCGGTCGCGCGAACCGTCCGCCACCGGCTGGCAGGCCGCGACGATGACCTCGAACAGATGGCGGACCCGGGCGCCGTCGCGGCGGGCGAGCGGCCCCGCGAACTCGGCCCGGTGCGCGATCGCCAGCGCGGCCAGCCCGGTCACGTGCGGCGCGGCGGCCGACGCGCCGTCCCAGGCCGCGTAGTGGCCGCCCGGCACGCATGACACGATCGCGACGCCCGGGGCGCACACGTCGACCTCCGGCCCGGAACAGCTGAAGCGGGCCGAGAACAGGCCGCGGGCGTCGAGCGGCCCGGCGATCTGGGTGGCGTGGTGGCTGTCGGGGGGGAAGGCGCCGACCTGGCCCAGGGCGGCCACCGTCAGCACCGTCGGCAGACAGGCGGGGAAGTGCACCGCGTCGCCGGTGCTGCCGGCGGCGGCGACGCAGGCCACCCCGGCCTCGCGGGCCTGGGCGATCTTCTGGCTGACCAGGAGCGAACCGCCCCGGGCCCCGACGCTCAGGTTGACCACGTCGATCTGGTGCTCGACGCAGTAGTCGAGCGCCTCGATGAGGTCGCTGAAGTGGCCGCCGGGGAAGATCCGGCAGGAGTGGATCTCGGCGTCCGGGGCGAAGCCGGCCAGGCCGCCGCCCTCGGCGCCGGCGATGACGCCCGCGCAGTGGCTGCCGTGGCCGTCGACGTCGACCGACCAGGCGGCCGCCGCCGGCTCGATGAGATCAATGCCCGCGTTGACCTGGCCCTTGAGGTCGGGATGGTCACCGGTGACCCCGGAGTCCACGATCGCGATCCGCGCGCCCGCGCCGCGGTAGGTCGGCGGCACCTCGGGCAGGCGCATGGCCCGCTGGCCCCACCCGAGCCCCGACCGGGCCGGCGGGCCGGCAACGGCCTCGTCCAGCCGCCGCAGCGTGATGAGGTTGTCCGCGTCCGCCCTCAGGCCGGGTCGGTCGATCCAGCGGTCCCAGTAGCTGTGGGCCGGGGTGACGCACACGCCCTCGACAGCGGCCAGGTCGTCGGCGGCGACGGTCAGCGCCACCCGCCCATCGGGGCCGGTGACACCCCGCGCCGGCCAGCCCCCGCCGATGACGAGCACCGACGCGCCGGGTACCGGGGCGCCGTCCGGGCCGCGGACCAGGAAGGCCAGCCGCGTCTCCGGCCCGGCGCCGCCCACCGGCGGCGCCTCGCCCGGCCGGGCCGGCACCGTCGGCGTCGCGCGGACGTGGGAGAGCGGGCGGTCGGGCTCGACGATCACGCCGGGGACGCGGCCGAGCGCCTGGGCCTGCTCGTCCGGCAGTTCGACGACGGCCACCGGCGGGAAGGCGGGGACGCCGACCGGGCCGCCCGGGGTGTTCTGGGTGTTCTGGGCGGTCCGGTCGTTCTGGGCGGCTCGCGGGTCGGCGCGGCGCAGCACCCGGAGGAACCGGGCCCGCGGCAGGGCCTTGACCTCCTCGAACAGGATGTCCGCCGCGACCGGCGGGCCGGCCGGGTTCAGCGGGTCGGCCGGGGCGGGCGCGACGAGATAGCGGCGGCGCCCACGTTCCACCTGGTTCTTGTCGGCGGACTCGTCCGCGTCAGTGTTCATATACACGCAGGTCTCCCGCGCTCGCGAAGGCTTGATGGGTGGGCTGCAGGGGCACCGCCGGCGGTGCCTGCCGCCAGTGGGTCCGGGTGTCACTGGGTCCGGGTGTCACTGGGTCCGGGGTCAGATGGTCCGGGGATCAGAGGGGCGGCAGGGCCGGGTACAGAATGCGCAGTTCCTGGATGTGCACGGTCAGGGTGAGCGCCTGGCTCAGGCATTCCTGGTACCGGCCGCGGACGTAGAGATCGATCGCCAGCAGCATCGTGGTCACCATCGAGGCCAGCGGCGGAACACTGGGGACGACGCTTTCCACCCAGGCGTGCAGGCGGCTGAGCACAGCCGCGCACTGAAGCTGGTAGGCGCTGTCCACGTCGATGATCGTCGCGGTGCCGGCCGACCGGTCGAAACCGACGCCAGTCGAGGCCTGGAAAGGGTCGGTGCCGGCGGTTCCGGGGCCGGGGCGGGATCCGTTCGAAGCGGGCGCCGGTCGTGGGTTTCCGCGCAGAGAGGTCATATCAAGTCCCGTAGCTCGTCTTCACCGGGATATCGCTGGAATGGTGCTGGGGCAGGGCCGGCATCGGGGGCCGGGATGCCGGGCTACTACTGCCCGGCCGGTTTCTCGTACCGTCGGGCCGTTACACACGCCGCGCGGGGTGTATCGCGGTCCGCGCGGCGCGGGAGAACGCGCCGCCGACCCGCGGCTACATGACCGCCGAGGAGAGGCCGGCGGTGTGTTGGGTCGGGACACCGGCGCCGAGACCGGCGCCGAGACCGGCGCCGACACCGGCACCGAGACCAGCGCCGAGACCAGCGCCGAGACCAGCGCCGACACCGACGCCCGCGCCCAGGCCGGCCTGGCCGGCGTGGTGCGCCGCGCCGAGGCCGGCGAGCGCGTCGGGCTGGCCGAGCGCGCCCAGCTGGCCGAGCGCGGCGAGCTGGTCCAGCTGGCTGACGTGGCCGAGCGGGCTGACCTGACCGAGGTGGCCGAGGTGGCCGAGATGGCCGAGATGGCCGAGCGGGCTGGTCTGGCCGATCAGGGCCTCCAGCGTGCTCATCTGGTGCGCGGGCAGCTGCCCGGCCATCCCCAGCCCGGCCATCCCCAGCCCGGGAACGGCCTGGCCGAGAATGCCCTGGCCGAGAACGCCCTGGCCGAGAACGCCCTGGCCGAGAACGCCCTGGAGCTGGGCGGCCTGCGCCCGCTGCAGCTGCTGGATCTGCTGGCTTTGGGCGAGCTGCTGGGCCTGGGCAAGCTGGCGAGCCTGGGCCTCGACCGCGGCGACCACCGCGACCGCCTGCGCGGCCTGGATGGCCTGGATCGACTGCGCGGTCTGGACATCCTGGATGGCGTGCGCGGCCTGGATGTTCGCGATCGCCTGGCCGGCCTGGATGCTCTGGATCACCTGGGCCGCCTGCGCGGCCTCGATCGCCTGGGCGAGGCGCGCCTGCTCCATCTGGGCGTGGGCGGCCTGGATCCGCTGCAGCTGCTGGATCTGCTGCTGGTGCTGCTGGATCTGGACGGCGGCCGGGACGAGGCCGCCGAGCACGGCGCCCAGCTGTCCCATGCCGGGCAGACCGATCTGCCCGCCGACGAGGGAGCCGACGGCCTGGCCGAGCATCGCCGACCGGCCGCGGCCGGCAAGCGCCTCGGCGAGGCCGAGGTTCCCCGCGCCCATGAACGGGTTCACCATGCCCTGCTGCCCGATCCCGCCGGCAATCATGCCCGACGCGAACGGGCCGGTCATCCCGGGCAGTACGCCGGTGATTCCGGAAAGATAGTTGGGGCTCGCGCCGTTGACGGCCTGGGGCGTGGCCATGAACGTCATACATCCTCCTGACGAGAGGGCCGCCGGTCATGCGGTCACGGCCGGGCGGCCGGTCCTGACGCCCTTTACACGCGCCATTACGGCGCGTGACGCGGCTCATCGTGCCCGCGTGTCCCGGCTCCCGCAACCGCGCTGGGCAAGATGGACATGTGGGTGTCAATGGCGATGTGACATTCCGCGGCGGCGAATAAGCCGGCGGCCGCCGACGATGGTCGGCGGCCGCCGGATAACAAGCGTCAGGAGGGTCAGGAACCCTGGGTCAGAGCGTCCACGAAGACGTTGAAGATATCGGTCGGGTTACGCGACTGATAGGACAGGGCGCCGGTCGCCGACGCTATCTGGCGCAGCGGCCCCGGGTCCGCGTCCGCGCCGTAGGCGATGGTGATGATCTGCACTGGCTTCTGGGGGTTGTACTCCTGGCGCAGTGCCGTCAGCAGCTGGTCAAGGGTGATGCCGTTCGGATTGTCCGGCGTGTCGTTGCGGCCGTCGGTGAGCAGAATTATCTTGTTCAGCTTCCCGGCGACGAAGTGGGCGGCCCGGTCGCGGAACGCCGCCAGCGTCGACTCGTAGAGCGCGGTGTCGCCGGTTGGCTGGAAGTACTGCCTCAGCTCGCGCAGGTCGTCGCGATGGGTCTTCCCGTCGCGGCCAGGGGAGTCCATCGGCTCGACCGGGAAGATCTCCTTGTAGTCCTTACCGTTGTCGAGGTGGGTGGCGAAGACCCACAGCCCGGCCTCGGAGTCCGGCGCGAACAGCGGCAGCGCGGTGATCAGCGCGTTGGCCGCGACGTCTGCCTTGCTGGCCCGCGGGTTGGTGCCCGGGACGGGCTCCTTCATCGAGCCCGAGATGTCGACCAGGGCCAGGCAGGCGCAGCGGCCGTGGATGTTGGTGAAGAAGCTGGTCGCGCTGGTCAGGGCTGGCCCGCTCACGCCGGCCGGGCGGGCCGCGAGCGTGCCGGCGCGGGTCCCGGTCGCCGGGCCGGTGACCGTGCCCGCTCCGTCGAGCCCGCGGAAGCCGTCGTCCTGGAACACCTTCGCCATGTCCGGCCGCTGGAGGCGGGTGAGGAAGTCAGCGATGACCCGTCCTTTGGCCGCGTCGGCGCTCGACGCGGCCAACGGCACGTAGGGGATGTCAATGCGGCCCGCCGGTGAATCGGGGTACAGTGCGGCCAGCGGCGTGCTCGGCACGCCGCCGCCGGCCATTCCCGTGTTGTACGCGATCAGGTCGCTTTCGAACATGGGAAAGGCCGACGGCCCGGTCAGTGCCCGGCCCGACGCGGAGGCCCGGCGCAAGGTGTCGAACAGAGCCTGGTCGGTCGTCAGCACACCGGCCGAGGCGCGTTCCATCGCCAGGACGCCGAGCTGCACGATGCGGTCGGTGTGGAAACTGTCGACCGTGAGCGCGGACGGGGCGACGTGCCGACGGACGGAGGCGATGTCCAGCACCGCCTGCAGGCTCGCGTCCGAGGAAACCGGGTCGGCGAACTCGAGGCCGAATCCACCCCACTCGGGATGCTGAAACTCCGCCCAGAAGGCGGGGGCGGTCTCGGAGTCCTGGATCTGTTCCCAGGTCAGCGTCTTCTGACTGGCGGAGTAGGCGGCCGCCTTCGGCTTCGGCATGCCGACGACCAGAGCCGTCGTGGCGATGGACGGAGCGGTCTTGGGCAGCTGGCGGGCGGCGGTCGGGTCGGCCCGCCCCATCTCCAGCCAGTCGGTCGAATCCGGCACCCACACATCCGGCGCCGGTCCGGCTGAGCTGGCCGAGCCGCCCTTCGACAGGGCTGTGAGCGCCTCACGGGAGTCCAGCGAGGCGACGGCGACGTTCGCGCAGGTGCCGCCGACGGCGGGGTGGCCCTGGTTGTAGGCGGTGGCGATCGTCGTCAGAGCCCGGGCCGGACCGGGATCGGCCACGATCCGCACGGTCGTGTCTCCGTGGCATCCTGATCCCAGGCCGCTTAGGACGAAGTAGGCGCCGGTGCCCACGCTGGCCAGGAGAAGGCCGACCGCGGCCAGCGAAACAGCCGGTGTGAAGGGTGTCGCGCGGCGTCGGACGCGGTGGCGGGATCGGCGACGACCGGACATGGCGCCATACCTCTCATCGGCCCCGCCGGGGGTCCGTGGGCGGACCAAAGGCGCGGGTGCGCACGGATGTACCGTCCGCAATATAGATGAAGGCTCAAGGCGGGAATGCGCCGGTTGGTTCCCCGGGGATGCGCCGTGGAGCGGACATCGTGGTGATGCCGGGCCCGGCGCCCGCGGACGCGCAAGACCACAGGAAGGTTGCGCACTCCCGGGCAACGCTTCGGTTAACGGTCACCTTTGTCGGCGGGAAAGCCTCTGACCTGGGCATTTGTTCGCGCTGGCTGCGCGGGCAGCCATTGCGGGTGCCTCATAAACAGGGCATTTAGGGCGGAAGCAAACGGTGGGTGGGCGCATTGCGGCCCGGCACGCGCCGGACCGATCGCCGGCACGCGCCGGACCGATCGCCGGCACGCGCCGGACCGACCGCCGGCGCGCGTCGGCCCGGGCGCGCCGCGGCCGGGGTCGCTGTCAGCCGCATCCCCCCGCGTGGCCCTCGTCCCCGCCGGCCGCCGCCGCGGTCGCGAGCCGCGCGGCGGCGGCGAGAGCCCCGGCGCCGGCCAGCCGCGCCGGCGGGTCGGCCGCCAGCGCCGCGGCGAAGGCCTCGACTCGGTCGATCCCCCAGAACCGGTCGTGGCCGTGGACGAAGAACGGCACGCCGAACACCCCGTCCCGGCAGACCTCCAGCAGCGCCGCCACGCCCGCGGCCCGCAGGTCGGCGTCGTGCGCGGCGTCGCGCAGCTCCCCGGGGGGCAGCCCGAGGTCGACGGCGATGGCGGCGATCGTCGCCGGGTCGCAGATGTCCTGGCCCCGGCTCCAGCGGGCCGTGTAGACCGCCTCGACGAACTCCCGGCCGCGCCCGTGCCGCGCGGCGGCCAGGTAGGCCAGGTGCGGCACCTCCCAGTGCGGCGCCCGGTCGACCGGCCAGGCCACCGTCAGGCCGCGGGCCGCGGCCAGCCGGCGGACGTCGAGCAGCACGTACAGGTGCTTGGCCCGGCTCATCGCGCTGTACGGGAAGCTGCCGCCGGCCGCCGCCAGCGCCGCGCCCATGGCCTCGTCGGGCTCCCAGAACGGCCGCCACTCGAGGGCGTCGAGCAGCCCCGGATGGTCCCGGCGCAGGTCCAGGTAGGCCAGCCACGAGTACGGGCTGCGCAGCGAGAAGTAGAAACGGGTCGGCGTCGGGCGGCGCGGGCGCCGCGCCGCCCGTCCTGGCGCGGCCCGGGGCGGCGCGATCGCCGGGCCCGCCGGTGCCGCCCGGGCGGCGCGGCCGGCCCGGACGGCGCTCGGCGCCGCCGCCAGCGTCAGCGGGGAGCGGGCGGCGCCCTCCAGCGCCGCCGCGCGCTCGGCGACGGTCCCCGATCCGTTCGCGCGCGTACTGGTTCGCTCAGTCAAAGTACGATTCCTCCGTCCACGCCGAAGACCTGTCCGGTGATGTAGGACGCCCGCCCCGAGACCAGGAAGGACACCAGGTCGGCGACCTCCTCGGGCCGCCCGGTGCGCCGCATCGGGATCCGTTCGAGGATCCGGGCGCGGGCCCGGGGGTCCATCGCCGCCGTCATGTCCGTGTCGATGAAGCCGGGCGCGACCACGTTGGCCCGGATCCCGTAGGGCGCCAGCTCCTTGGCCAGCGATCGGGTGAAGCCGATGACGCCGGCCTTCGAGGCGGCGTAGTTCGCCTGCGTCGCGTTCCCGTGCACGCCGGACACCGACGACATCGTCACGATCACGCCCGCCTTGCGTTTCATGAACGCGAACACGACCGCCCGGCAGGCGTTGAAGACCCCGTCGAGGTTGACCGAGAGCACCTCGCTCCAGTCCTGCTCGTCCATCAGCAGCAGCGGGTTGTCCCGGGTGATCCCGGCCGAGGTGACCAGCGCGTCCGGCGGCCCGAGCGCCTCGTCCGCCTCCTCGACGAAGGCGCGCACGGCCGCCAGATCGCGGACGTCGACGGCCCGGGTGATCACCCGGGCGCCCCGGTCCGCCGCGTCCTTGGCCGCCGCCTCGGCGGCGGCGGTGTCGCCGCGGTAGCACAGCGCGAGGTCGTAGCCGTCGTCGGCCAGCCGGGTCACGACCGCCCGGCCGATGCCGCGCGACCCGCCGGTGACGAGCGCCACCGGCCGCCGCCGCGCCGCGCTCACGGCGCCGGCTCCGGTGCCGGCGCGGGCCCCGGCCGGGCCAGTGTGCCGGCCGGGCGCAGGGCCATGGTGACCCGCCCGACGGTCAGGACCGTCCGGCCGCCGACGGCGGCGGCGCCCTCGACGATGACGGTGTCGGTGAGCGCGCGGGTCAGGGTGACCCGGTGCTCCAGCCGCTCGCCCGCGTACACCGGGCCGGTGAAGGCGGCCGCGCTGACCCCGCCGAAGAGCATGACCGCGCCGGCGGTCACGTCGGGGTTCGGCTGGTCCCAGGTGACCATGGCCCCGGCCGCCTGGCACCAGGACTCCAGGACCAGCACGGGCGGGTAGGCCGCGCTGGGCCCGGCGGGACTCGCCAGCTCCTCGCCGCGGGCCGTCCAGGTGGCGACGATCCGCTGGCCGGGTTCCACCGCCGTCACCGCGTCCAGCAGCAGCATCGGCGGCCGGTGGGGGAGGAGGTCGCGCGGCGCGCGGCCGCCGGCCGGCGGCGGGTCGCCCGCCCAGTACCCGCCGCCCGGGCCAGGGCCGGCCCCGGCGCCGGGCTCCCGGTAGACCATCCGCAGCCGGGCCACCTCGCCGCGCGGGCCGCTCAGCGTCGCCGCGACCCGGCCGCCGGCCCCGGTCTCGGTCTCGGTCCCGGTCCCGGTGATGGCCAGCTCGGCGTCGACGCGGTCGCCCGGGAAGACAGGGCCGAGGAAGCGGGCGCTGGCCAGCTCGGCCAGCTCGGCCAGCTCAGCCGACTCGGCCAGCTCGGCCGGCTGGGCCGGACCGCCGGTCCCGGCCGCCGCGGCCAGCGCGGCCCGCGCGGTCAGGTGCGCGCACTCGACGAGGCAGACGCCGGGGAAGATCGGGAAGCCCGGGTAGTGGCCGGCCAGCACGGGTTCGTCCGGAGCCACGACGTACGTCGAGCGCGCCCGCCCGGCCTCCAGCGCGGTCAGCCGGGGCCGACCGCGCAGGGGGCTGGGCAGACCAGCCAGCCCGCCGGCCGAGCCGAGCGGCCCAGCCGGCGGGGCCGGCGCCTGGACGATCGGGCTCATGCCGCCCGCACCTTGCCGGTGAGCAGGCCGTAGGCCGCGTTGAGGCAGGTGACCTCCTTGAGCTCCGACTCGTCCAGCTTCACGTGGTACTTCTTCTCCAGGACGACCATGACCTCCAGGGCCATCAGGGAGTCGACCTCGAGGTCCTCGATGAACCGGGTCTCGTCGCCGACCTCGTCCACCTCGACGTCGAGGACCTCGGCGACCGTGGTCCGCAGCTCTTCCTTGTCGATCAGCGTGCTGTTCGGCATGATCACTCCTCGCGTCGGATGGACAGTGGAAGGGTCAGGTCCGTGGTCACGGGCCCGATGGGGTAGAGGTCCTCGTCGCGCGGCGCGGGCGCCGCCGGGGCTCGGCGCCCGTCGGCCGGGCGGAAGAAGATCAGGACGACCGCGACGCCGAGGGCGACGACGCAGCCGCCGACGACGGTCGTCAGGTGCATGGCGTGCAGGTAGGCCGTGTCGGCGGCGCGGGCGAGCGCCGGCTGGCCGGTGCGGGCGGCCAGCGACGCGGTCGCCTCGACAGTGGCGCCGGCGGCCGGGCGGGCTCCGGCCGGCAGCCCGGCCAGGCTCGGCGCGATCCGGTGCTGGTAGTCCTGGGCCAGGACCGACCCGAGCACCGCGACGCCGAGCACCCCACCCACCTGCCGCAGCGCGTTGTTGACCGCGCTGCCGCCGCCGGCCTTCTCCTTCGGCAGCGCCCCCAGCATCGCCTCGGTCGTCGGCGCCATGACCGCGCCGATGCCGACGCCCTGCGCCAGCAGCAGACCCCGGTAGAACCACAGGTCGGTCGAGGCGTCCAGCAGCGCGTAGCCGAGCAGCGTGGCCGCGACGACGGCGATTGCCGGCGCGCAGACGGCCGGCACCCCGACCCGGGCGACCAGCCGCTCGCCGGCACCGGCCCCGATCGCCACCCCGAGCGCGACCGGCAGCAGTACCACCCCGGCCGACAGCGGCGCCATCCCGCGCACCGTCTGCAAATAGAACACGGCGTAGAACATCGAGCCGAGCAGGCCGAAGAAGCTGAGCATCACGGCCAGGCTGGCGCCGGTGAACGTCCGCTCGGCGAACAGCCGGACGTCCAGGCTCGGCGCGCGCAGGGCTCGCTCGACCTCGACGAACGCGACGAGCAGCACCAGCCCGGCGCCGATGGGACCGAGCACGTCGAGCCGGTCCCAGGCACCGACCTCGCCGCCGCGGATGACCCCGTAGACGATCCCGAACAGCGCGGCCGCCGAGAGCACCAGCCCGGCCGGGTCGAACCGGCCAGCGCCGCGGTCGCGGGACTCCGGGAGGACCGCCGCGCAGCCGATGAGGGTCAGCGCGGCCAGTGGCACGTTGACCAGGAACACCGAGCCCCACCAGAAGTGCTCGAGCAGAAAGCCGCCCAGCAGCGGGCCGCCGGCGATGGCGATGCCGGCCGATCCGGACCAGACCGCGATCGCCTTCGCCCGCCGCTCGGGCGGGAACACGTTCGTGATGATCGACAGGGTTGCCGGCATGACCAGCGCGCTGCCCGCGCCCATCACGCCCCGGGCGATGATCAGCTCGGCCGGGGACGAGGCGTAGGCGGCCCAGGCTGAGCCGGCGCCGAACACGAACGTCCCGATGGTGAAGGCCAGCACCCGGCCGTAACGGTCGCCGAGCACCCCGCCGGCGAACAGCAGCGCGGCGAACACCAGCGGGTAGGCGCCGACGCTCCACTCCAGTGCCCCGGAGCTGGCGCCTAGCCCGCGCACGGGGTCGGCCAGGGTGCGCAGGGCGACGTTGAGGATCGTGTTGTCCAGCCAGACCGCGAGCTGGCCGAGGATGAGCACGGCGAGGACCGCGCCCGGCCGGGCCCCGCGTCCGCTCGCCCGGTCCTCGGCGCCGCCGACGGGCTCGCTCCAGCCGCTCCCGGTGGTCCAGGTCCGCTCGGTCATGGGGTCGCCACCAGGAGAGCGCCGGCGCCGCCGTCGCGGTCGGTGGAGACGACGAGGGCGAGCTGGCCCGGGTCGGCCGCGGCGGCGCTCTCCGGGTCCTCGCTCTCCGGATGTGCGCTCTCTGGGCCCGCTTCGGAGACGGCCAGGATCGCGCCCAGCCCCAGCGCGGCCGCGGCGGCGGCGGTGTCGCCGAACAGCGCGGAGCAGTCCAGCCACAGCGCGGGATCGGCGCCGGGCAGGTCGCCGACGGCGCCTCGCTCGAGCGCGCAGCGCTCGGCGTCATCCCCGGTGATCGCGACGATCCGTACCTCGGGGGCGCGGCGCCCGGCCCGGGCCAGCACGTCGGCGACGCAGGACGTCAGCGCCGCCCGCATTCCGGGGCCGCCGGCGGCGCCCGGCGGCCCGGCCGCGCGGAAGCGCGCGCCCAGGATCCGCGCGAGCGGCCGCCGCCCGGCCCGGCGGGCCCGGTCGACCGGCTCGACGAGGAACGCGGCGCAGCCCTCGCCGAGCGGGCCTCGCCCACGCAAAGCGCCGGTGCCGGTGCCGGCCGCGGGCCGCGGGCCGGTCTCGGCCAGGCGGACCAGCCAGTCCCGCGCGTCGGACACCTCCTCGGCCGCACCGACGATCATCGCCTCGGCCCGGCCGGCCCGCAGCAGGCGGGTGGCGTAGTTCAGCGCGAGCAGCCCGGTGAGCTGGCCGCCGGCGATCGTCGTGTTGGGCCCGGTCAGGCCGTGCCAGATCGCGCACTGGCCGGCCGCGTAGTTCATGACGGTGTTGGGGAAGCGGGCCGGGTCGACGTAGAACGGCTTCGCGCCGGTCAGGCCCTCGCGGGTGAAGTCCATCATCGACGCGACGCTGCCGTTGCCGGTGCCGAGCACGAGACCGACCTCGTCCGCCTCGCCGGGCGGCGGCCCGGGCGGGTCGAGGGGGCCGGCCGGTAGGTGCTCGGCGGCGCCCGTCCCGAGCGCGACGCCGTCGAGGACCATCCCGACCGTGGTGACGGCGATGCCGGTCACCCGGTCCATGGTCCGGGTGCCCTTGCGGCCGAGGACGGCGCGGATGTCGAAGTCGGGGACGCGGCGCGGCTCGCCGGCCGGCGAGCCCGGCCGGCCGGCGCCGACGCTCGCGCCGACGCTCGCGCCGACGCCGGCCCGGAACGCCGGGGCGCCGATCCCGAAGGCCGACACGGCCGACCAGCGGGAGATGGCGAGCCCGCCGCCCGGCGACCGGGGCAGGGTTGTGGTCATGACGTCCTCCCGGACAGGTGGGGCGGCCCGCCGCGCCGGAGCGGTCACAGGAACCACACCCCGTCGTAGTCGAGCCATCGCGCCGGGTCGCCGTGGGTGACGGCGACCCCGGAGATGAGGCGGCCGGCCGGGACGGCGATCGCGGCGAGGTCCTCGCGGTCGACCGCGACGGCCATGCCGTCGTCGAGCAGGTCCTCGACGGACGCGGCCACGTCCGGCAGCGGGATCACGCCGGAGCCCAGCGCCAGCCGGCTGGCGGGGGTGGGACCAGCTCCCGGGCCGTCGCCGCCCCCGTGCGCCTCGGGCGGCCGCAGAGCGCACACGACGGCCGCCCCGCGCAGCAGGACGTCGAGCTGGCCGAGCTGCCGGTTGAGCTCCCGGACCAGGTAGAAGACGTCGGCGAACTGGGTCTCCACCGCGCCCCGGTGGCCGTTCTCGACGATCGCGAGAGCCAGGGTCACCTCAGATCACTCCCAGGAACATCGTCTTGGTCGCGGCCCGGACGTGGTCGGCGAACGCGAACGGCGCGCGGACCCGCACGGCCGGGATGTGTTCGGTGACGCCCCGCTCCTCGCCGCAGAAGCGGCAGGCCGACCAGTGCACCGACTCGCCGTGCTCGGCCAGCAGCCCGCCGATGATCGCGGCGGTGGACGGGTAGTGGCCGCGCCAGTCGAGGACGTTGCGCGGCTTGGTCTCCCCGAGCGAGGCCTGGGTCAGCATCGTGGCGTAGCCGCAGGTCCACACGCCGACGCGGCCGCCGGCGTCGCTGGTCGCCTGGATGAGGCGCAGCAGCGTGGTGGTCTGGTCGGACGCGTGCGGGGCGCCCATCACCGCGAACAGGATGTCGGTCTTCTCCACCTTCGCCCGCGCCCCTGCTCGCGTCGTCGTTCGCGCCGTCATCGCCACACCGCCTTCACGTCCGGCTGCAGCAGCAGCTCGGCGACCGCGCCGACCTCGACGACGGTGACGCCGTCGACGAGGTCGCCGGCGCCCAGGCCGCGGCGGGCGAGCGAGAAACCGTCCACCCACACCCCGCCCGGGCCCGCGCTCAGCGCGCGCAGGCCGTCCGCCGGCCCGGCGCCGGGCAGCGCGCTGGAGATCCCGTCGCCGACCAGCCACAGCCAGACCGTGACCGTCGCGGCCAGCGCGGCCGCGTCTCGCACGAGCCGGGCGCTGCCCGGGCCGGCCCAGGGCCCCTGGCTGTCGACGATCAGCACGCCGCGCCACTGCTTCGGCTCGCCGGCGCCGTCAGCCAGGCCGTCGAGCAGGCCGGTGGCCAGCGCCGCCGGGTGCGCGAGGCCGGCGCCGGGGCGGCGGGCGGCCTCGCCGGTAGCGTCGGGCGCGGGTGTCATGCCGAGACCTCGGGCTGGACCGGGCGCGTCAGCGCGCTCGGGGTGAACGGGGCCCGCCAGGCGGGGTCGGCGGGAGCCGGCGCGGGCGAGCGCGCCGCCGGCGCCGAGACGGCCGGGCGGCCCGAGACGGCCGGGCGGCCCGGCACGGCCGGGCGGGCGGGGGTCGCCGGCACGGACCGGGGTTCCGGGGCGCCGCCGAGCGTTGGGGGCCCGCCCGCGCCGGCCAGGAACCCGGTGACGGTGCGGACGTAGTCGGCCCGGTCCATGCGCAGCGCGTTCATGTGCAGCGCGCGCGGCGCTCGCCAGTAGCTGACCCGGCCGGCCGCGGGCCGGTCCCGGTAGCCGTCGACGAGCGCCTCGACCGTCTCGGCCGGCACGAGCCGGTCGCGGCCCCCGGCGATGAACAACACTCGCGTCTCGACCGGGTCCAGGTCGGTCGGCCACTCCCGCACGCCGAGCATCGCCCGGCCGGCCAGGTCGAGGCAGGCCCGCAACACCCCGAACACACCCGGCATCCGCAGCGGCGCCGGCAGGCCGCCCCGCCGCAGGTCAGCCAGGATGCGCAGGCCGGCGCCGATGTCCAGGGCCGGCCCGCTCTCGCAGACGACCGCGGCGACCTCGGCGCCGACCTCGGCCACCGGCTCCCGCAGCAGGTGCAGCGCCGGCCAGGTCGAGAACGAGAACGCCAGGACCGACACCGGGCCGCCCAGCGTCGGGCGGGCGCCGGTGAACGCGACCACGTCGGCCAGGTCGGAGACGTAGCGCTCGGCCATCCGGCGCATGGCCCGGTCCCGGCCGGACGCGCCGTGGTTGCGCAGGTCGTAGGCGACGACGTGGTAACCGGACTGGTGCAGCAGCGCGACGTGCGCGAGCACGCTGGCCCGCGTGCGGCCCATCCCGTGGCAGACGACGACGCTGCCGCGCGGCGTCGGGGCGTCCGGGCCGGCCGGTGCCGGCACCACCCAGACGGCCAGCGGCAGCTGGTCGCGCGAGGTCCGCAGCGACGCGTCCTGGAAGGCCAGCCCGCGCGCGGCCGGGGTGACGCCGTCGTCCTGGCGGGGCGGGTGGTAGACGCGGTAGGCGGCGCGCAGCCCGGCGGCCGCTGCCACCGGGGCCAGGAAGGGGAAGCCGAGCGCCGCCGCCAGCCGCTGGCGGCGGGTGCCGTCCCGCCCGTCCCGCCCGCCCGGCTCGGCCCGCTCGGCGCGGCGGGCGACCGCCCGCGCGGAGTGCCGCCCGCCGGCCCGCACGACGCTCATCTGGGCACGCTCACCTGGTCGTTCACGTGGTCAGCGCCTCCCCACCGTCCACGCCGATGACGTTGCCGGTCAGCCAGGACGAGTCGTCGGCCGACAGCGCGACCACGGCCGCGGCGACGTCCTCGGGCGTCGTCAGCCGGCCGTGCGGGTTGCCGGCCCGGGCCCGGGCCAGCAGCGCCTCGTGTTCGGGGATCCGCAGCAGCGACGGCGTCGCGGTGACCCCGGCCCGCAGCGCGTTGACCGCGATGCCGCGCGGGGCGAGCTCGACCGCCAGCTGGCGGACGTGGGACTGCAGCGCGTTCTTGGCCGCCGACACCGGACCGTAGTTGGCCGAGACCCGCGCGTCGCCGGCGCTGGTCATCGCGAAGATCTTCCCGCCCCGCCTGAGCAGGTCGGCCGCCACCAGGTCCTGGGTCCAGTAGACGAGGCTGTGCGCCATGACGTTGAGGGTCATGTCCAGCTGCCGGGCGCTCACGCCGGCCTCGCCGGGCGGCGGGATGAACGGGACGAGGCTGCCGAAGGCCAGCGAGTGCAGCAGGACCCGCGCGCCCTGCCCGCCCGAGCGTTCCCGCAGCTCGGCCACGACGTCGGCCCGGGTGGACGGGCTGGCCGCGTTCGCGTTGACGAAGTGGATCTCGCCGCCGTGCGCCCGCAGCTTGTCGACCAGCGCGTCGGTGGCCTCGGCCGCCCGCGCGGTGTCGAAGTGGACGCCGAGGACGTTGACTCCTTCGCGGGCCAGCGCCTCCGCCGTGGCCGCGCCCATCCCGCTCGAGGAGCCCAGGATCAGCGCCCACGAACCGGCCAGGGGAACGATCATCGGGTGCCTCCGGCCAGCGCCTCGCCCCGCTCGGCGGCGATCCCTCCGGTGACGGTGCTCGGAGCCGCCGTGCCGGGGCTGGGTGTCACCAGGGCCGCGCCGAGCGCTCCGGGCCCGGCCGCCGTCACGAGGACCGGTACCGTTCCCGCCAGCGCGGCGGCCAGGTGGCGCATCGGCGCGAGCGCGCCCGAGCCGGGCGGGACGCGCGTCACCCAGGCCGGCGGGCCGCCGCTGTCGGGGGCCGGCCAGCCCACCTCCGGCCAGCCCGCGGCCGGGCCGGCGGCGGCCCGGGTCCGGGTCACGACCCGGCCCCGGGGGGCGGCGCCGCGCGCCCGCGCCCGGCTCTCCGGTTCGCAGACCAGGACGACCGCGCCCACCTCGGCGCCGGCCATCCCGCCCTCACCCGGCGCGACGGCGTCCTCGGTCACCCCGACCAGGAGCACCTCGGCCCGCCCGAGGCGGACCGCGCGCGCGCCGAGCGCGAAGGCGTCCAACCCGGCCAGCCGGGGTGAGGTGAGCGTCAGGTTGAACGCCTGGCAGGCGTGTTCGGCGCCCAGCCGGCTGCCGAACAGGTTGATCGAGAAGAACGGGGCGAGCGCCGGGCTGATCTCGTCGGCGTCGGTCTCGATGATCGTCCGGTTCATCTCCGCGTGCAGCCGGGAGGCGGCGCAGTTCGTGCCGACGGCCACGCCGCGGGCCGACGGGTCGACGGAGGCCAGCACACCGCCGGCTTCGGCGTCGCCCGGCCCGGCCGCGTCGGCCAGCGCGGCCCGCCCGGCCGCCAGCAGGTACTGGCAGGCCGGCGGCAGGTACTTGTAGCCGCGGCGGCCGAGGCGGACCTTCGGGTCGAACCAGCCGTCGGGGGCGCCCGGCGCCGGCTCGGCGGCGGCGTCCGCCGCCCGGTCGGTCCAGGGCAGGCAGACGCCGACCCCGGTGACGACCAGATCAGTGCTGACCAGATCAGTGCCGGGCGGAGCAGTGCCGCGCTGGCCGCTCATCGCGCGGGCCCGGCGAGGACGAGGGAGACGTTGTTGCCGCCGAAGGCGTAGGCGTTGACCAGGGCGTAGCGGCCGGACGGCGGCCCCTCGGCCACGCGGGGCAGCCACACCGGGCAGTCGGGGTCGAGCTCGCCGACGGCGACGTTCGCCGGGACGTGCCCGTGCCGCAGGATCAGCGCGGCGGCCGCGACGGCCAGCGCGCCGGCGGCGCCGCCGGTGTGGCCGATCGCCGCCTTGAGGCTGTAGAGGGGGACGCGGGGGGCCCGCTCGCCGAACAGGCGGCGCAGCACCTCGCTTTCCACCACGTCGTTGAGCTCGGTGCCGGTGCCGTGCGGCACGACGACGCCGACGTCGTCCGCGCCGATGCCGGCCTCGGCCAGCGCGCCGAGCATCCCCCGCTCGATCTGCGTCCCGCCGGGTTCCGGCGCGGTCAGGTGGTAGGCGTCGCAGCTCCAGCCGGCGCCGGCCAGCCGGCCGTAGCGGCCGGCTGGCCCCGGCGCGCCGTGCGGGCTCTCCGGGCCGGCCGCGGCGGCGCGGGCCGCCGCGTGGCGGGCGGACTCGAGGACGACCATCGCCGCGCCCTCCCCGAAGACGGTGCCGTGCCGGTCGGCGTCGAAGGGCCGGCAGCGCAGCGGGTCTATCGCGCCGAGCCGGTTGAAGCAGCCCAGCGCGACCCGCGAGTACGCCTCGGCCCCGCCGGCCACGACGACGTCGGCCTCGCCCGCGCGGATCAGGTCGGCGCCGGCGGAGATCGCGAACCCGCTGGCCGCGCAGGCGTTGCTGACGCTGACCGGGGCGTGCGCGCCGCCCGCGCCGCCGGAGTCGGCGATCGCCTCGGCGACGGCGGCGGCGATGGTGAACGTCGGGCGCCACCCGTCCTCGCCCGGCGCTTCGCCGGCTGTGCCCGCGCCGGCTGTGCCCGCGCCGGCTGTGCCCGCGCCGGCTGTGCCCGCGCCGGCCGCGCGTTCGTGGCTGCCGGCCTCGCCCATGCCGGTGCCGACGACAACCGAGATCGGGCCGGTCGCCGCGTCGGCCGGGTCGATGCCCGCGTCGCGCAGGGCCTCCAGCGCCGCCGCCACGGCGAACCGCCGCGCCCGGTCGGCGTCGGGTCCGCCGTCGGGTCCGCCGTCGGGGGCACCGTCGGGGGCACCGCCCGCGCCGCCGGGCCGCGGGTCCGGGCCGAGCGGGGCCGTCACCTTGTACATGAGCGGCAGCCGCATGTGGGCGTCCGGGTCGTCGGCCCGGGCCGGCATCCCATCGGCGCTGCCCAGGCCGGTCCAGAACGCGCCGGCGTCCGGGCCGAGACAGCTCACCACCCCGACCCCGGAGATCATGACCTCGTCCATCATCAGCGCCTCACCCGCCCCGTCGGTCCTCGCCATCGCCCGCTCCCGTTCCCCGTCAGGTCGGTCAGCCCCCGCGCAGGGCTCCCAGGAGCCGGTCGTCGAAGCTGACCAGGCTCCAGTCCCGCCGGTTCTGGATGACCGCGTAGCCGTGGGTGATCGAGCCGGTCGCCGTCGGCACGAGCAGGCCGTCGCGGATGACGTAGCTGTCCATCCGGGCGGTGTAGGTGAAGTCCTTGAAGATGTCGGTGACGGTGAAGAAGGTGTGGACCTCCTCCTCCATCCGGGCCTCGTCCAGCAGCGCCACCGAGGAGTGCGGGACGACCGGGATCCAGTTGCGGTCGTCGAGTAGCCGGCGGATGGACACGCCCCGCTCGGCCAGGAGGATGTCGACGATCTCCTCCATGATCCGCAGGTAGCCGGTCAGCTGCAGCCGCTCGGTGAAGTGGCAGTAGAAGTAGGGGATCCGCCAGCTCCACACGACGCCGTTCGCCGACGCCGGCGCCCGGGTGAGGCCGAACTCGCCGATCGGGGTGACCACGCCGCGCCCGGCCCGCCCGCCCGGGGGCGGGCTCGCCCCGACCCCGGCCAGCTCCGGCGCCCCGGTCCGGCCGGCCTCCCGCCGGATGCGGCTGACCGGGCGCAGGCCGAGCCCGGACGGGTCGGCCGCCGCCGGGGGCGCCTGCAGGGCCGCCGCGGCCGCGGAAAGCCCGCGGGCGGCCCGGTCGTCGAGGCGCAGCGCGACCGTGACCGTGGCGGTCACGGCCTTGACCGGGGCGCCGGCGCGTTCGACGGTCAGCACGACCCGCAGCCGGGTCTCCGGGCGGCCCTCCTCGCCGCGGGCCAGCGGCGCGCCGGTGGCGCTGACCCGGGCGCGCACCTCGTCGTCGACGTGCAGCGCGGTCAGGATCCGGGTGTCGACGGCCACCAGCTCCAGGCACAGGCCGTGGACCTCGTAGAGGGCGCCGGCCGGGAGCCCGACCGTCCGGACGTGGTCGAGGACGGCCTCCTCGACCAGGTAGTTGACGTGCTTGAAGCCGATCCAGGTGTTGATGTTGCAGCCCTCGTAGCGGGGGCGCAGCGTCGTCTCGGTGACGGCGGGCGCGGCGGTGCCGTCGGTCCCGGCCCGCTCGGTGAGAACCGTCATGTGTCGCTCCTCGCTGTCATGATGCGGCCCGGCTGTGCTGGTGGAGGCGCCGGCGGGCGTGCTGCTGGGGGCCCGCCAGGGCCGCCGCGGTGAAGCCGTCGACCAGGCGGCTGAACTGCTCAGGCCGCTCAACCATCGGGAAGTGGCCGAGCCCGGGCAGGACGTGCGCCTCGACGTGCGGATGGGTGGGCGCCAGCGCGTCGCGCAGCGCCCGGGTGTCGCGGGGGAAGGCGGCGGTGTCCCGCTCCCCGGCGACGAGCAGCAGCGGCACGTCGACACCTGCCAGCGGCAGGCCGGGGGTGCGCAGGTAGGCGTCGAAGAAGCGGCTCCAGCCATACGGGCCGAGCCGGTCGCGGACCCGGACCGCCATGTCCGTCCGCAGGTCGTCGCTCAGGCGCGCGCCGGCCCGTACCCGGATGCCCTCGGCCAGGATCTGGTGGAACTCGTTGAGGTAGTAGGAGATCGCCGGCCAGTCGAACTCGTCCGCGCTGGCCCGGTAGAACGGCGCGACGAGCACGACCGCGCCGGCCAGCTCGGCCCCGGCGGCCAGCCGGGCCAGGGTGAGGGTGGCCGCGAACGAGTGGGCGATCAGGAGGTTGGGCCGGGCGCCGGCGGCGTCCGTGGCCAGGCGCAGCGCGTCGTCGACCCAGCGGCCGCTGTCCTCGTCCCGGCTCCACCGCCCGCCGCCGCCCCAGGGCAGCTCGGCGCACCACAGCTCCAGCCGCCCGGGCGCGTGCCGGGCGAACGGCTCCCACACCGTCGCGCTGTCGCCCAGGCCGTGCAGCAGCAGCGCGCGGACGGGTTCGCCCGGCCCGAGCGCCGGGCGGCGGAGGTGGACGCTGACCGCGTCGGGGTCGGCGGCCGGCGCGAGCCCGCGTCCTTCGGTGGCGGCGGCCGGGACTGAACGCGGGAGCCGGTCGGGCGGACTGGGCCGGCCGGGCCAGCCTGGCCGGCGGGGCCGGCCGGTCACGGGACACCGGCCAGGACGGCGGTGCCGGACCCGGCGGCGGACCGGGGGCCGGCGGCGGGCAACATCATCATCGCGGCCGGTCCGGACACGGCCAGGACCGGCCCGGCGTCGCCCTCGGCCAGCCAGCTCAGCGCGGCCGCGCACTGCACGACCCCGAGCGCGCCCACCGCGACGCCGACGGCGGCGCCGACGTCCCGGATGATCGTCCCGTTGGCCCGCAGCGGACGGTCGGTGAGGATCAGGTCGGGCGGCCGGGGCGGCGGTCCCGGTTCGGTCGAGTCGGCCAGCACGGCGGCGGTGGCGCTCTCGGCATCGGCCCGCCGGGCGTAGCGGCCGATGACGCCGAGCGCCGGGGCGCCCCGGCGCAGCGCGGTCGGGGCGGCCTCGACCACGACGGCGACCGCGCCGTCGAGGGCCCGCCCGCCGTCCGCCAGCAGGCCGCGGGCGCGCAGCCAGTCGGTCGCCGCGGGCTCCGCGACCTCCACCCCGACCACGAGGACGTGGTCGAGCCGGCGGGCCGCTAGCAGCGTGGCGGCCCAGCGCAGCGCGTCCAGCCCGGAACTCGGGCCGTTGGTGAACAGCATCGTCACGCCGCGCAGCCCGAACCGGATGGCGATCGTGGACGCGATGACGTTCGGCGACGCGTTCGGCAGGTCCATCGGCGACAGGCCGGTCACGGTCTGCTCCTCCAGCGTCGCGCTGGCCGCGCAGACGGTCTGGATCGGCCCGGTCTCGGTGGCCGCGACCACGCCGATCCGCTCGCCGGCGACGGTCAGGCCGAGCTCGCCCAGCAGGCCGGCGGCGCGCAGCGCGTCGGCGGCCGCGCACAGAGCCAGGACGCTGGCCCGGTCCTTGTAACGCAGTCCCTTGCGGCCCAGGCGGGCGGCGGGGTCGATCGGCGGGGCCGGCCGCGCCGGCGCGCCGGCCAGCAGCTCCAGCCCGGAGTCGATGCCGGGCAACGCCAGCCCGACGCCGGTGACGACCCCGCCCGCGGGCCGGGTGGCGGGCCCGCTCCAGCGGGCCGTGGCGACGCGGGTGACCATCTCAGCCCACCCCCGCGGGAAGCGGCCGACCAGAGCCCGCCGGCTCGGGGACGGGATACTCGACGACGGCGACCGCGTTGACCCCGCCGAAGCCGAAGGCGTCGATCTGCGCCCGGCGCACCGGCCTTCCGCCGGCGTCGATGGCGACGGGCGGTCCCAGCCGGGTCTCGCCGCCGCCCGGGCCGCCGGCGAAACGCAGGCCGGCGACCTCGTCGATCACCTCGGCCAGCCCGCCCACCGGCGGTACCTCGCCGCGGCGCAGCGACTCCAGCGCCATGACCAGGCTCAGCAGGCCGGAACCGCCGGAGGTGTGGCCGGTCATCGACTTGATCGCCGTGATCGTCGGGCCGGGCGGGGCGGGGCGGAAGACGCTGGCCAGCGCGCGCCCCTCGGCCTCGTCGTTGAGCGGGGTCCCGGTGCCATGCGCGTAGACGACGTCGATGTCCGACGGCGTCAGGCCGGCTCGGGCCTGCGCGTCGCGCATCGTCAGCTCGATGCCCTTGGCGTCGGGCGCGGTCGGATGACGGGCGTCGCAGCTGAGCGCGACCGACCGAAGGCGCGCGACCGACCGCGGGCGCGCGAGCGGGCGCGTCGGCGCCGGCGCCGGCTGGCCACCGGGCCCGGGCGTGTCCCGCCGGCGCAGCACGACGGCCGCCGCTCCCTCGCCCATCAGGACGCCCTTGCGGCCGCGCCCGAACGGGACGAGCGCCTCCGGCGGCTCGAGCTGGACCCGGTCGAGCAGGCCGTACATCGACGTGGTGATCGAGTCGACCCCGGCCACGACGACCGTGTCGTGCTCGCCCAGCATCAGCAGGTCCTCCGCCATCGCCAGCGCGTAGAGGGAGGCCGAGCAGGCGTTGGTGACCGTGTAGCTGACGGTGGTGCCGAACTCCCGCCGCAGGGCGGCACCGAAGTCGAGCTCCTGGGCCGGAGCCTGGCCGGCGTGCCACAGCTCGACGCCGCGCAGCTCACCGAGCCCGGTGCCGACGATGACCGGCAGGTCGGCGGCGGCCGATTCGCTCCCGGCGTCGCCCGGCTCGAGCCCGGCGTCGCGCAGCGCCGCCCGGACCGCCGCGACCAGCCAGGCGCTGGCCCGGCCGGGGCGGTCGAGCCCGGTGCCGCCGCGGTCGTCGACCTCATAGGCATGCTGGGCCCGGAACGCCCGGGCCGGGAAGCCGCGCAGCCGCGCCCGCCCGGTGCGGCCGGCGAGCAGGGCGTCGAAGACGGCGTCCCGGTCCCGGCCCACGCTGGCCAGCGCGCCGGTTCCCTCGATCGTGATCATCGGGTCGCTCCCGGGGTCGCTCCCGGGGCCGGTTCGGCGGCGGGCGGTTCGTAGCCAGCCGGTTCGGCGGCCGGCGGGTCGGCGGCCGGCGGGTCAGCGGCCGGCGGGTCAGCGGCCGTGGGTTCGGCGGGGAGCTCGTCGTCGCGGTGGCGGCCCAGCAGCAGCACCGCGTTGTTTCCGCCGAAGGCGAGCGCGTTGTTCTGGACGATGCGCAGGTCCGCGTCGACGGCCTGGTTGGGGACGCAGTCCAGGCCGCACTCGGGGTCGGTCTCAACGTGGTTGATCGTCGGCGGGATGAAGCCCTCCCGCAGGGCGAGCGCGCAGGCGGCGGAGGCCAGCGCGCTGGCCGCCCCCATCGTGTGCCCGATCATGCTCTTGATCGAGACCGTCGGTGGCGGGGTGGGGAAGACCTGCCGGATCGCGCCGGCCTCGGTGATGTCGTTGGCCCGGGTGCCGGTGCCATGCGCGGAGATGAAGTCGACCTCGTGCGGTTTGACGCCGGCCGAGCGCAGCGCCGCGGCGATGCAGCGGGCGATGCTGTCCTGGTTTGGCGCGACCGGATGGTCGGCGTCGCAGGTCAGCCCGTAGCCCAGGACCTCGGCGTAGACGCGCGCGCCGCGTTTCAGCGCGGCTGGCAGGCTCTCCAGGATGAGGATCCCGGCGCCCTCCCCGGTCAGGATGCCGGTGCGGCCGCGGTCGAACGGGGCGCACACCGCCGGCGCGATCGTGCCCAGCCGGTAGAACCCGGTGAACGTCTTGCGGCAGACGGCGTCGGCGCCGCCGCACAGGGCGATGTCGACGTCGCCGAGCCGGACGGCGTCGAAGCCGTAGCCGATGGCGTAGTTGCCGGCGGCGCAGGCGGTCGGGATGGTCACCGCCTCGGCGTCGGTCAGGCCGAGCTCGGTGACGATCGACGTCGACAGACGGGCGGCCGGGACCCGGGCGGCCAGCGCCGCCTCGGTCGGCGTGTCCGGGCCGCCACCGAGCTGGTGCGCGACCAGGGTGTCGAGGTCGCGGGACTCCCCGTCGGTGGTGCCGACGGAGACCAGGGCCCGGGCGGCCTGGACGGCGGCGGGGGTGAGGCCGGCGTCGGCCAGCGCCATCCGGGCGGCGGCGACCGAGAACTGGGTGGCCCGGCCGGTCTCCTCTGGGCTGAGGCTCTCCAGGTAGGGAGCCGGGTCGAAATCGGTGACCTCGCACCCGTTCGCGTGCGCGAATCCGGTCGTGTCGAAAGCGCGTATCGGGCTGACTCCGGACCGGCCGGCGCGCAGCCCGTCCAGAAAGGCATCGGCGCCGACGCCGATGCTGGTGACAACGCCCAGCCCGGTGATGACGACCCGGGCCGGGTCATCAGCGGGCGGCATCTCAGCTCGTCCAGCCGGCGGCTTCCGCGACCACGGTGTAGACACCCTCGAGATTGACCATACGGGGAAGCTCCGACTGGTCAATCGTAATGGTGTAGGTCCGCTCCAGCAGGGCCAGGATCTCTATGGAGCGCAGTGAGTCGGCGTCGTGATCCTCCTTGAAGAGGCTCGTCGGCGTCACATCCTCGGGTTCGATCTCCAGGACGTCGCAGACCAGCTCTTTGATTTCCGCCTGACGCTCGTCGGCGACAGTTCGCGTATCTCCGGTGGTGGACACCGAACCTCCACTCCGCGCGGCCACATATCGGCATCCACTGGCGGCCCGACCCTCGTCAATTCGAGGGGTGGTGGGCCATTTGGAGGCCATGGACATAGTAAGGCGACTAGCCACCGGGACCAGACAGTTGGGACCAATTATGGCATGATCCTGCCTCCGTTCAGGCCGTTGCGCACGCAACGGCGAGCGCCGGTGTGACTGTGTACGCAATGACCGACCGGATGGCAGGAGTTTGCCACTCCGGGCCGTCGGCGGGAGTTCGACGGAATTGTTGCCGCCACGCTGGCCAATCCAGGCCAGCCCTCGCCGCCGCCAAGGGGGCTACTCCCGGGACCGCCCGCGGGAAACCCGTCCTGGGGGCGGCGATGGCCGGCCGGTGCCGCCCGGATCGGCAATCCCGGCGGGCCGGTGGGAAATGTGCTACTGGGGCCGCCCAGGACGTGCCAACCTGCCGCCCTCCGCGACCGGGGGCTCCGCCCATTCTCCCGGTCGCTTCGGGCGGGTGGCCACGCGGCAAGCCGGGCGGAGGGGGCGCGGGCGGGCACGGAAGGATCGCGGGCAGAGGGGAGGCCGATGGGCGGCCACCAACCGTCACGGAGAGAGGAGGACGGGGGCGGCTCCCGGCGTCAGGCCGGCCGCCGGCCCCGCCGGTGTGGGGGCGTCGTCAGGGAACGAGGCCCTGCCGGGCGGCGGCGACCCCGGCCTGGAAGCGGGACTCGGCGCCCAGCTCACGCATCAGATCGGCCACATGCCGGCGGAACGTCCGCACCGACGTCCGGACGCTGCGCGCGGCTATCTCGTCGGTGGCGTGGGAGTTGAGGCTGACCGCCACCTTGCGTAACGTCTCGGACCGTTCCGAGTGGCCGGTAGTGCGATTCGCTGTGGCCGAGTATGCGGTGGGTAGCAGGGCGAAACCGCGCAGTATGTCGACGACCGCGGCGATGGCCACGACCATGTACCCCTGGCTCGCCCGCTCCTGGTCCGCGGGCAGGAGCGCGGCCCGGCGGTCGACGATCACCATGTCAATGACGTCGCCGTCATTCTGCTGGATTCGCGCCCCTGATTCCGCCGCCTCGGTCAGGAAATTCAGGTTGAGCCCGTTGCGCAGGACCGCCGGGGCGCAGATGAAAACGGTTTCGATGTCAGAGCTGGCTATTGCCCGGAGGCTCGCGCGCAGCTCCTGGAGTCGATGCGCGGGTAGCGGGGCGGGCAGGCAGTAAACAAGCTCGGTCTTGGCGCTGGCGATCAGGTTCCAGCGCAGGACGTCGGCTTCCGCCTCCTCGCCGATGAACTCCATGTATCGGCTGGCCCGGCTCAGCCGTTCCGCGTCCTCGGCCGCCGATTCGGTCAGGGTGCTGATCGCCGCCAGCCGGTCCATCAATGCCCGGCGCGGGTCCGTGGCGAACGGGTTGGGCGGCGGGGCGGTGATCGGGGCGGTCATCGGCTCGGCGACCGCCCGGCTCATTCGGGGGGCACTATTGGTGAACCGCGTTCGATCCGCGCCGAATACCCGCGCGGCCGGCCGCCGGGCGCCCGCTTCGTCAGCAACGACCATCGTGCCCACTCCCGACACCGGATGCCACTTTTACCATCGGGAACCCCGCGGTCGGGCATCGGAACGACCGCGGGCGGCCGCGGGAAGCGGATGACCCGACCCGCGCGCTCCGGGCTGGGTTCGGTCGCTGTGGGGGCCGGCTTCGGGGGCAGGATGCTGCTGGCGCACACTGAGATTGTATGACTCTTCGCGTACGAGGCGCCGCTTTCGGCGCGGAATCGGTGTTCACGCACCCCCTGGCTAGCCCGAAGTAGCCTGTTGTCCGGTGGTTGGCAACTATCTTCTAGTCCTAACGAATGACGCCGGGTAGTACCGAGACGTTGTGGCACCATCGGGTGCCGGGCCCGCCCGGCCATCCGACGCCCGGTGCGCAATTGCCGAAATAGCCCCGAGCGTGCCCCGAGCGGCCCGCTCCGGCGCCCCGACAGGGCCACCCGGGCCTGGCCCACCTGGCCTATCAGGACGCCGGGCAGGCCACGCCGGCCGTAGCCCCCGCGACCGCGGCCGCCGGGTTGACGATGATGATGTTGGTGTGTGCGTGCCGTCACAGCTCGCGGCTGGCGCCGACGTCCAGCAGCTGAGACTCGGGTTGGGCCCGGGCGCCTACTCGAGCCCCGCGCGGCCGGGCGTCCAGAACGGTTTGGTCAGGACGTCCCGCCGCGCCCAGCCGCGCTCGCCGACCAGGTGCTCGCGGACCAGCTGGATGGTGCGGGCCTCCCCGGCCAGGTAGGCCCGGCCGGGCGCGTCGGGCAGCTCGGCCGCCCGCACGGCCGCGACCAGCCGCTGTGAACTCGCCGCCGACGCGCCGTGGCGGTGCAGCCAGGTGACCTCGCCGGCCAGCGGCAGCTCCTGGTCGGGGGTGTCGACCTCGACGATCGACCGGGCGGTCGTGGCGGCCGGGACGGCCCGGGTCATGGCCGCGAACGCGACCGAGGCCGTCTCTTCCCCGACGAACAGGTGGTGCGGCCCCGGGCGGAGGGTGAGGTTGCCCTGGGGCTTGCTGACCAGGACCGGGTCGCCCACGCCGACGGCCCGGGCCCAGGCCGCGCCCGGGCCGCCCGCCGCGCCGTCTCCGGCTGACCCACCGTGGTCGAAGACGCACAGCGTGAGGCGGGTGCCGTCGTAGTCGAGGACCGAGTAGGTGCGCCGCAGCCCGGTCAGCCAGTCCAGGGCCGCGCCCCGCCCGGCCACCTGGACCCGGACCTGCTGGCCCGGCGTCCAGGCCAGGTCGCGCAGGCCGTCGCCGGCCAGGACGATCCGGCGCAGCCGGGGCCGGGCCCAGCCGGTCTCGGCGACGGTGCCCGTGAGCAGCAGTGGGTCGAGCAGCCGGCGTCGGGCCGCCGCCGTGGTGATGGCGCTCATCTTCCTTGCCCGTCCTTCAGTCGGTGGTCCTGCGGCGGTAGAGGCGGACGGCCAGCGGCGCGCACACGGCGATGATGGCCAGGCACCACAGCAGGGTGGCCGCCACCGGGTGCTCCATCGGCCAGGCGTGCAGGCCCGCGGCCGGGTTCGGGCTGCCGAGCTGGTCGCGCACGGCCGAGGTCAGCGCGCTGACCGGGTTCCAGTTCGCGACGTCGCGCAGCCAGGTCGGCATGCCGGCCGTCGGGACCAGCGAGTTGGAGACGATCGCCAGCGGGAACAGGATGATCAGCCCGATGCCCTGCGCGCTCTCCGGCCCGTCGCTGAGCAGCCCGACAATCGCCGACAGCCAGGACAGGGCGTAGGAGAACAGCAGCGGCAACGCGATGCCCAGGGCGAACGCCCCGACCGAGGCGTGCGGGCGCCAGCCGATGGCCAGGCCGGTCAGCACGACGATGGTCAGGCAGACCGCCGCCGAGAGCACGTCGGACAGCGTCCGGCCGATCAGGATGGCCGGGCGCCACATCGGCAGGGTCCGGAACCGGGTGATGACCCCGGTCTTGATGTCGGAGATGAGCCCGACCGCCGTGCCCATGGCCGATGTCGTCAGGTTCATCGCGATCAGGCCGGCGATGGCGAACTGCTTGTACCCACCGGGGACGCTGACGCCCGAGCCGAAGACGTAGACGAACAGGAGGGTGAACAGGATCGGCTGGACGGTGACGTCGGACAGCTGCAGCGGCTCGCGGGCGATGTGCTGGAGGTTGCGGCGGGTCAGGACCGCGACGTCGCGCACGGCGCGGCCGACGAGGCCACCACCGCCCGTCGCCGCGTCCTGACTCGCCCGGTGGCGAGCCGGGTCGGGCGCCAGGGCCAGGTCGGTCATCGGACAGCTCCCTCGAGGACGTGGTCGTGGTCGGGGCCGGGGCCGGGGCCGGGCTGGGGCTCGGGTTCGGGTTCGGGCTGGGGCTCGGCGCCGGGCGCGGGCGCGCCGGTGAGCGAGAAGAAGACGTCGTCGAGCGACGGCGGGTGGACGGCGACGTCGTCGACGAGCACGCCGACGGCGTCGAAGGCACGGATGACGGCGCTGGCCACGCCGGACCCGCTCCGGACCGCGGCCCGCAGCCGCACCCCGTCGCGGGAGACGTCGACCGGCCCGCTGACCAGGCCGTCCAGGGCGGCCTCGGCGCCCGGGCGGGGCTCGGCCAGGGTGACCTCGAGCCGGGCCCCGCCGGTGGCCGCCTTCAGCTCGCTCGCGGTGCCGTCGGCGATGATCCGCCCATGGTCGATCACGACGATCCGGTCGGCCAGCGCGTCGGCCTCGTCCAGGTACTGGGTGGTCAGCAGCAGGGTGGAGCCGCCGGCGACCAGCTCCCGGATGACCTCCCACATCCGCTGGCGGCTGACCGGGTCGAGGCCGGTGGTCGGCTCGTCGAGAAACAGCACCGGCGGGCGGGTGACGATGCTGGCGGCGAGGTCGAGCCGCCGGCGCATGCCGCCGGAGTAGCCCTTGATCAGCCGGCCGGCCGCGTCGGTGAGCGTGAAGCGTTCCAGCAGGTCGGTGGCCCGGGCCTCGGCCTCGCGGCGGCGCAGTCCGGACAGCTCGCCCACCATCACCAGGTTCTGCCGGCCGGTGAGCATCTCGTCGAGGGTCGCGTCCTGGGCGGTGACGCCGATGCGGCGGCGGACCTGGCCGGCCTGGCGGACGACGTCGAAGCCGGCCACCCGGGCCCGGCCGCCGTCGGGGGTGGCCAGGGTGGTCAGGATGCGCACGGCCGTGGTCTTGCCGGCCCCGTTCGGGCCGAGGACGCCGAGGACCGTGCCGGCCGGGACGGCGAGGTCGATGCCGGCCAGGGCCTGGGTCTCGCCGTACCGCTTGGTGAGGCCTTCGGCCTCGATCATGTTCCGGTTCCGGTCCAAGGGATCCTCCCGCGTCGGCTGAACTTACCTGCCGCACGGTAAGCCGCTTACCTGCCGACCGTCAAGTAGCTTACCTGCCGACCGTCAAGTAACCTGGACGTCATGCCGAGACCGCCGAAGGAGCCCAGTGGGGGCCGTCCCACCCGGGAGCGGATCCTGGATGTCGCCCTGGACCTGTTCGCGACCGAGGGTTTCGAGAAGACCTCCCTGCGGGAGATCGCCGAACGGATGGGCTTCTCGAAGGCGGCGCTGTACTACCACTTCGCCAGCAAGGACGACATACTGCTGGCGCTGCACCTGCGGCTGCACGAGCTGGGTGCCGCGGCCTTCGAGGACATCGATCCCGACCGCGTCGACCCGAGCGCCTGGCGGGGCCTGTTCGACCGGCTCATCGACCGGATGCTCGAGCACCGCCAGCTGTTCATCCTGCACGCCCGCAACCACGACGCCCTCAAGCGGATCGCGCACGAGCACCCCAAGGGCGAGCACGAGGACCTCGAGGAGCGGGTCCGCCGCCTGCTGGCCGACCCGGCGGTGCCAGCCGCCCAACGGGTCCGGCTGGCCTGCGCCGTCGGTTCCGTCATGGCCGGGATGATCGCGGCGGGCGACTTCTTCACCGACATCGACACCGGCCTGCTGGCCAAGCTCGTGCGGGGGGCGGTCGGCGACCTGATCGACCCTGTCGTGCGGGGTGACGTGTAAGGGGAAATGCTCGACCTGCCCGATGCCGGTTGGCTCGCCCGCCCGACGGGTATCCCGTCGCCGTCTCGTGAAAGCGCGCGAGAAAAACCCGCCTTTTGCGGCGGGGGCGACAAAAACGGGGGAGAGTCATGGCGCTCAGGCGAAGCTGGAGATATCTGCTGGTACTCGTCGCCCTGGCGGCCGCGGCGGTCATGACCGCCGTTCCGGCGTCGGCCTCGCCGTACGGCGGCGGACCGGGTGGAGGCCCGGGCTACCATCACCGGCCTGTCGTCTGCCGGTCGTTCTGGGTGCCGGGCCACGCCGTCTGGCGGTACGGACACCGCTACTGGGTCGGCGGCCACTGGATGCGGACCTGCTACCGGCGGTAGCCCGGCCCCGCTTCCCGGGCGCCCCGCCGACGTGCTCGCGCATGCCGGCGGGGCGCGGACGCGTCCGCCGCCACCGACGGGCGCGCCAGGTGAGCCGGAACGGGACGCGTCGCGCCGCCGACACTGGCCGAGGAGCACCGGACAGGAGTGAAATGGTGCTAGCCCGGCCGGAGACGAGGTGGTGGCGGTGCCTGACCCAGCGGTCATCGGACGGGTGGGGACGGTCGTCCTCGCCACCCGCGGAACGGCCGGCATGGGCGAGATCACCGTGCGGGTCCGCGGCGGCATCGAGACCTACCTGGCCTGGTCGGACGGACCACTGCCGGCCGGGACCGAGGTCCTGGTCGTGGGCTGGCGCGGGCCGCGTACGGTCGACGTCGTGCCGTGGTCGGAGTCGTTGGGGTCGGAGTCGTTGGGGTCGGAGTCGTTGGGGTCGGAGTCGTTGGGGTCGCGGTCTCCGGCGCCACCGTCCCTGGCGCCGCCGGCCCCGGAGCCAGGAAAACACTGAAGGCGCCGGCCCCGGAGCCAGGAAAACACTGAAGGAGCGCGCCGTGCTCGGCTACAAGGTTCCCGCCCCGGACCAGGCGATGCTGATCTCCGGTGGCAAGCATCGGGGTGAGCGGCCCTTCCGCGTCGTCACCGGGCACGGAACGTTCATCCTGCCCTTTTTCCGGAAGGTGCGGTTCCTGACCCTGGCCATGTGCGAGGCCGAGGTCGAGGAGACCTGCGTGACCCATCAGGGCATCGCGCTCAACGTCCGCGCGGTCATCGCCTTCAAGGTCGGCAACGACCCGGAGAGCATCGTCAACGCCGGCCAGCGGTTCCTGTCCGACCAGGACCAGATGTCGATCCTGACCGGGCGCATCTTCGCCGGCCACCTGCGCTCGATCATCGGCTCGATGACCGTCGAGCAGATCATCCAGGAGCGGCAGAAGCTCGCGACCGAGGTCCTCGACGGCTCGAAGGCCGAGATGGCCCGGATCGGGCTCAGCGTCGACGCGCTGCAGATCCAGTCCATCGACGACGGCGCCCTCGGCTACATCGCGGCCATCGCCGCCCCGCACAACGCGGCCATCCAGCGCCAGGCCCAGATCGCCCAGGCTCAGGCCAACCAGGCCTCGGCCGAGGCCCAGCAGGAGTCGCAGCGCCGCCAGGCCGAGTACGCCCGCCAGACCGCGGTCGTACAGGCCCAGTACCGGGCCGAGATCGACCGGGCCCAGGCCGAGGCCGGCCAGGCCGGCCCGCTGGCCACCGCCCAGGCGCAGATGGACGTCATCGCCGCCCAGACCGAGCTGGCCCAGCGCCAGGCCGACCTGCGCCAGCGCGAGCTGGTGGCCGAGGTCATCAAGCCGGCCGAGGCCGAGGCCGAGCGAGTCCGGATCCTCGCGCTGGCCGACGCCGAGAAGATGCGGATCCAGGCCGAGGCGGCCGCGTCCCACAACCGGGTCGCGCTGGACCGGATGCTGATCGACCAGCTCCCGGAGATCGTCAAGCAGGCCGCGTCCGGCCTGGCCGGGGCGAACGTCACCGTGCTCAACGGGGCCGAGGGTATCAGCGAGATCGCCAGCGGGCTGGTCGGGCAGGGCATGGCCCTGTTCGAGTCACTGCGCTCCGGGATCGGCCAGCCGGGACCGGCCCACAACGGCTCGAGCCCCGCCGAGGGCGGCGACGGGCGCGGCCGGCCAGCGATCGGGCCCAAGAACACCGACGGCCGCGGCTGAGCCGCCACTGACCCGCCGCTGACCCGCCACTGAGCCGTGGCTGAGCCGCCGCCGGGCCCACTGCATGGCCCGCGGGCGCGTCAGGCCTGAGCCACGGTCATCCCCACGCCACCGCGCCACTCCTCGGCCAGCAGCGCGAAGTCCAGCTCGTCGCTCCACTCGCCCTTGAACCACTCGTTGCGGACCAGGTGCGCCTCCTGCCGCATGCCCAGGCGCCGGGCCAGGCTGGCCGAGGCGCTGTTGCGGGCGTCGATGCGCGCGGTCACCCGGTGCAGGCCCAGCCCGTCGAAGGCGAGGTCGAGCAGCGCGGCCGCCGCCTCCGTCGCGTAGCCGCGCCCGCTGAAGTCGGGGTTGATGACGTAGCCGATCTCGCCGGAACGGTGCACGGCGCTGTGGAAGAACAGGACGACATCGCCGATCAGGTGCCCGGTCGCGGCCAGCTCGACCCCGAGGGTGAGGCTCTGACCCTCGTCGTCGAGGTACGTGCGCGACCAGACGCCGGCCAGTCGGGCGGCGATCTCCCGGGCGTCCATCGGGGGGAACGGGACGTACCGGCAGACGTCCTCGCGCCCGCGATAGGCCAACAGGTCGGGGGTGTCGAGCGCGGTCAGCGGCCGCAACCGCAGCCGTTCCGATGTGACCGGATATCGGGGCCTGAGTCGCACCTGGCCATTGTCGCAGCCAGGGTGGGGGATACGGCGCCCGTGCGCACCCGGCTCAGGGCCGCGGCGGCGTACCCTCGCGTGATCCGGTATCGCTATTCCGCCCATTTAAGGACGAGATGGACGCCGATCCACCGTCAGTGCCAGACGTGCCGGCCGGCCAGGCGCGGCCGCGCCGCTATGAGAGTCCGCTGCGCCGGCAACGGGCCGCGCTGACGACGGAGCGGATCGTCGACGCGGGCTGCGCCCTGGTCCGTGGCCTACCCACCTGGGACTGGCGGCGGCTGACCTTCCGGGCCGTGGCCGCCGGCGCCGGGGTCAGCGAGCGCACCGTGTACCGGCACTTCGCGACCGAGCGGGACCTGCGCGACGCGGTCATGCGCCGGCTCGAGCGCGAGGCCGGGGTCGACGTCGAGGGCCTTGACCTGGCCGAGTTCGCACAGGCGGCGGCCCGGGCGTTCGCCCACCTGCCCGCCTCCAGCGGAGACCCGGCTGAGCCCGAGCCCGAGCCGGCCGAGGACGCGGCGGCGGCTGATGATGCCCGGCGCCGGGAGTCCATCGTGTCGGCGGTCGCGTCCGCCGCGGCCGGCTGGAGCGATGACGAGTGCCGGATGGCGGCGGCCGTGCTCGACGTGCTCTGGAGCGTCTCGGCCCACGAACGGCTGATCAAGGACTGGCGCCTGGACGGGGAGCAGGCGAGCGCGGCCATCCGCTGGGCGATGGGGCTGCTGGTCGAGGCGGTACGCGGGCGCAGCCCGGCGACCGGCTGACAACGGCTCCGGACTGATAATGCGGCCATGGCGTACGACCGTGAGCTGGCCGAGCGGATCCGTGAGCACCTTGCGGGGGAGTCCGGGGTGAGCGAGCGGGCGATGTTCGGCGGCCTGGCCTTCCTCGTCGACGGGGCGATGGCCGTCGCCGCCAGCGGCCAGGGCGGCCTGCTGGCGCGGGTCGACCCGGCCGAGGCGCCGGCCCTGCTCAGTTCCCCGGGCGTCACCCGCATGGTTATGCGGGGCCGGGAGATGCGCGGCTGGCTGCGCGTCGACGCCGCGGCGCTCGACGCCGACGCGGACCTGGCGGCCTGGGTCGCGCGCGGTGCGCGCTACGCCCGCTCGCAACCACCGAAGTAGGCGCGGGCCGTCCCGGCCGATCAGGCGGTGGCGCGCCAGGCGTCGGCGATGGCGGTGTAGCTGGCCGCGCGCCGCGCGCGGTCCAGGCTCGGGGTGACGACGACGATCTCGTCCGCCTCGGCGGCCGCTCGCAGCTCCAGCAGGCGCTCGGCGACGGCCTTGGGCTCGCCGGTCACCATCCGCCCGTCGTCGCCGGCCCGGTCGCGGAACGCGGCCGAGGCGGCGTACGCCCGGACCTCCTCCGGCGGCAGCGGCTCGCGCACGCCCCGGCGCAGGTTGGCGATGGTCAGCGTCCAGCCGGCCTCGAACTCGGCCACGGCGTCCGCATCCTCGCTGGCGAAGGCCAGCACCGACATCGCCGAGTAGGGCCGGGCCCCCTCGGTCCGCGGGCTGAACTCGCGCCGGTAGCGGCGCAGGGCGTCGACCGCGATCTCCGGGCTCATGTGGTGGGCGAAGACGGCGTTCATGCCGTTGACGGCGGCGAAGCGCGGCCCGTATGGGCTGGAGCCCAGCACGTAGAGCTCGGGCTGCTCGGCGACGACCGGAGCCGCGACCAGCCGGGCGTAGGGATGGTCGGCCGGGAAGGCGTCCTCCAGGAAGGCGAGCAGCTCCCCGACCTGGGCCGGGAACTCGCTGGCCGCGTCGGCGTCGACCCCGCGCCGCAGCACGTGGGCGGCCAGCGGGTCGGTGCCGGGCGCCCGGCCCAGGGCCAGGTCGACCCGCCCCGGGTACATCGCCACCAGCGTCCGGAACATCTCCGCCACCTTGAACGAGGCGTGGTTGGGCAGCATGATCCCGGCCGCGCCGACCCGGATCCGCTCGGTCAGCGCCCCGACGTGGGCGGTCAGCAGCTCCGGCGCGCTGCAGGCCAACGAGCGCATGTTGTGGTGCTCGGACACCCAGTACCGGCGGTAGCCGGCCGCCTCGACCGCCCGCGCGACGTCGACGGCGCCGGCGATGGACGCCGTCGCGCTCTCGCCGTACTCGATTCCGACGAAGTCGAGCACACCCAGTGGGAGCGTTGTCTCGTCAACCACGCCAGTGCCAACACGCCGGCTCGCGACCCATTCCCGACCGCCTGCCCCCAGGAGGGCCCATGCCGATCAGCGCCGTGTTCTTCGACGTCGGTGAGACGATCATCGACCGCCTCCCGCCCTGCCCTGGACCGCCACGCCGGCGCAGAGCACCACGGCCAGGCCGCCGAGGACGGTGGCCCGGGTGACGGCCTCGCCCAGGAACAGCCCGGCCCAGGCGATGGTCAGCACGGGCTGGGCCAGCTGGACCTGGCTGACCCGCGCGATCGGCCCGATGGCCAGGCCCCGGTACCAGGCGAAGAACCCGAGGAACATGCTGACGCAGCTCAGGTAGGCGAACGCCAGCCACTGGCCCGGCGCGGCGGCCGTGCTCTGCCGCGGGGCGGCGAGCGCCGTCAGCGCGACCATGACCGGTGAGGCGAGGACCAGCGCCCAGGAGACCGTCTGCCAGGAGCCGAGGTCGCGCGCGAGCAGGCCGCCCTCGGCGTACCCGAGCGCGGCCGCGACCACCGCCGCGAACAGGAGGAGGTCCGACCGGTCGAGGTGCCCCAGCCCGCCCCCGGACACCGCGGCGAACACCAGCGCGGCGACGGCTCCCAGCGCGGCCGACACCCAGAACGACGGGCTGGGACGCTCCCGCCATCCCGGGTTCGCTCCGTCGCTCGCGCGACGCGCGCGCAGGACGGCCGCCACGGCGGTCGCGGCCGGCAGCAGCGCGGTGACCACCGCGCCGTGGCTGGCGGGCGCCGTCGTCAACGCGAAGGCGGTGAGGAGCGGGAAACCCAGCACGACCCCGCCCGCCACCACGAGCAGCCGGGCCAGCTGCAACGGCCGGGGCCGGCGCTGGCCCGTCGCCGCGAGGGCCGCGGCGGCGAGGGCGGCCGCGACCACGGCCCGGCCAGCGCCGACGAACAGCGGCGAGAACGCGCCGTCGGCGACCCGGGTGAACGGCACGGTGAAGGAGAAGGCAAGGACGCCGAGCAGTCCCCACCCGAGCCCGGCCCGACTGGATAGCACTGAGGAGTCCTGAACGGTAGCGCTATCTGCTTTTGTCACAGACAACGATAGCGTTTCGAGGTAGTCCGCGCCCAGTTGGCCCTTATAGAGAAGCGGTATTCATGCGGGACGTGCCCGCGGTTCGACCCGTTACCGGCGGCCCGGGAGGCATCCGCTGACCGCGGGCGTCACCCGCCGGAGCCGGCCTTCAGGCGGTCCGGCGGGGCCGCGCCAGCTGCTCGGGCGTGGCCAGGGACGCCTCGAAGCCGCCAGCGTCCGGGCCGGGCGCGGCCACGGCATCGTGCTGGCCCTCGTCCTGGCCCTTGGCCTGGCCCTCGGCCAGGATGAGGGCGAGCAGGCCGGGGAAGCAGGCGTCGAACTCGGCTCGGCGCAGCCGGCTCAGCCGGCGTGACCCTCGGTCGATCTGCTCGATCACCCCAGCCGCCCGCAGCACGGCGAAGTGGTGACTGGCGGTCGCCTTCACCACCGGCAGGTCGAACGTGCCGCACGAGCGGGCGAACTCCGGCTCCTCGGCGATGATCCGCACTATCAGCCGCCGGACCGGATCGGCCAGCGCCTCCAGCGCCTGCTGCAGTGTCACGTCCCCGGGGTCAGTGTGCCGTGGCCCCCGGGATCGTTGTGCCTGACCCGCCATCCCCCGTAACCCCCTGTTCCGCGGCCAATCGTAAGGCAACAGGCGACGCACCGGCGGATGTTCGGCTGTCACCGAACGCCATCCCGCGCTTGGCGGTCGGGCGGCGACCCGGTCAGCCGGCCGCGGCCGCGGCGAGCATCCCGCGGGTGATCGTGTCGAGGTCGGCGTCGGTCGAGACGTAGGGCGGCATGCAGTAGACAAGGTCGCGGAAGGGGCGCAGCCAGGCGCCGGCGGCCAGCGCGGCCCGCGTCGCGGCCGCGACGTCCACCGGATGGTCGAGCTGGATGACCCCGATGGCGCCGAGGACGCGGACGTCGCGGACGCCGGGCAGCGTGCTCGCGCCGGCCAGCCCGGCCGCCAGCCCGGTCTGGATGCGGGCCACGTCCGCCGCCCAGTCGCCCCGCAGCAGCAGGTCGATCGACGCGCCGGCCACCGCGCAGGCCAGCGGGTTGCCCATGTACGTCGGCCCGTGGACCAGCACCGGGATGGCGCCGGTGGAGATGCCGTGGGCGACCTCGGTGGTGCACAGCGTGGCGGCCAGGGTGAGGTAGCCGCCGGTCAGCGCCTTGCCGACGCACATGACGTCCGGGCTCACGCGAGCGTGGTCGGCCGCGAACAGGGCGCCGCTACGCCCGAACCCGGTCGCGATCTCGTCGAAGACGAGCAGCACGTCGTGCGCCCGGGTCAGCTCACGCAGGGCGCGCAGGTATCCCGGGCTGTGGAAGGTCATCCCGCCCGCGCCCTGGACGACCGGTTCGACGATGACGGCCGCCGTCTCGCCGGCGTGGCGCTCGAGCAGGCCGGCCAGGTGCTCCAGGTAGGCCTGCTCGAGGGGGGCGGCGAAGCCGGGCGGCGGGGCGTCGGCGAAGATCTGCGGCGGCAGGACGCCCGTCCACAGGTGGTGCAGGCCGCCGTCCGGGTCGCAGACGGACATCGGATGGAACGTGTCGCCGTGGTAGCCGCCGCGCCAGGTCATCAGGCGGACCTTCTCGCCCCGCCCGCGCGAGCGCTGGTACTGGATCGCCATCTTGACCGCGACCTCGACCGAGACCGACCCGGAGTCGGCCAGGAAGACGTGGCGCAGCGGCTCCGGGGTGATCTCGACCAGGCGGGTGGCCAGGCGGATCGCCGGCTCGTTCGTCAGCCCGCCGAACATGACGTGGCTCATCTTCGCGGCCTGGTCGCGCAGGGCCGCGTCGAGCTCGGGGTGGGCGTAGCCGTGGATGGCGGCCCACCAGGACGACATGCCGTCGACGACCTCGACCAGGTCGCCGGCGGGCAGCCGCAGCCGCAGCCGCGTCCCCGCCGCCGACTCGACCAGGTAGATCTCGTCGCGCGCCGGCATCGGCCCGTACGGATGCCAGACGTGCTCCCGGTCGAGCTCGAGGAGCCGCCGGGTCACCGGCTCGTCGACCGGAGCCGAGATCAGCGAGGTCACCCCGCCCTCCCCGTCACCCGCGCCGGTTCAGGCGTTGGCCGGCAGGGCCGTCCCCGGGCCGCGCCGGCGGATCGCCACGTCGACCGGCCCCGGGACAGGAGCCGCCGCGGCCGCGGCCGCGGCGGGGGTGGGGGTGGGGGTGGGGGCGACGGCGGCGGCCGGGGTCGCGGCCGGAGCGGCCGTGGTGGCGCCCTCGGGCATCCCCTCGACCTCGAAGCCGGCGTCGGCGATCATCGCCAGGTCCTTGCGGCCTTCCTGGCCCTCGCTGGTCAGGTAGTCCCCCAGGAAGATCGAGTTGGCGACGTAGAGCGCGAGCGACTGCAGGGTCCGCAGGTGGATCTCGCGGCCGCCGGCCAGGCGTACCTCGGCTGACGGGCAGGCGAAGCGGGCCAGCGCCAGGATGCGCAGGCAGCGCTGGGGGGTGAGGGTCCACCGGCCGGCCAGCGGCGTCCCCTCGAACGGGATGAGGAAGTTCACCGGCACCGAGTCCGGCGCCAGCTCCCGCAGCGCGAAGGCGACGTCGACCAGGTCGTCGTCGCTCTCGCCCATCCCGGCGATGATGCCCGAGCAGGGGGACAGGCCGGCGTGCTTGGCCCGCTCCACCGTGTCGACCCGGTCGTCGTAGGTGTGGGTCGAGCAGATGTCGGCGTAGCGCTCGCCGGCCGTGTTCAGGTTGTGGTTGTAGGCGTCGGCGCCGGCCGCGGCCAGCCGTTCGGCCTGGCCGTCGGAGAGCAGCCCGAGGCAGGCGCAGACCTCGACGCCCGGGTGCTCGGACTTGATCGCGTCGATGGTGGCCGCGACCCGCTCGACGTCCCGGTCCGTCGGGCCGCGCCCGCTGCCGACCAGGCAGACCCGCCGCGCCCCGCCGCCGATCCCGGCCGTGGCCGACGCGACGGCCTCCTCCGGCTTGAGCCAGCCGTACTTCAGGATGTCGGCCTCGGAGCCGAGGCGCTGCGAGCAGTAGGCGCAGTCCTCCGGGCACTTGCCGCTCTTGAGGTTGACCAGGAAGTTCAGCTTCACCCGCCGGCCGAAGTAGTGGCGGCGGACCCGGTGGGCGGCCGCGACGACCGCCGTCACCTCGTCGTCGGAGCTGGCCAGGACAGCCAGCGCCTGCTCCCGGCTGATCCGCCCGCCGGTCAGGCAGGTCTCGACGATGTCCGCCAGGACCGTCGTGAGGTCCTCGTTCGCCACGTTCACGTTCGCCTCGTTTCAGTCACTGACGGCCGCTTAACCAGCGAGGTACGCGGGCGACACAGTACGCGGAGCGCCGCCGACGGGCTCCCGTCAACGGCGGTCAGCGTGTCCGAATCCACATCTACCCCGGCGCGGTCCTGGCGCGCGGTGACGATCCACCGAGACGATCGCGCGATACCCGCCCGCCCGCTCCGCGCCCTCGGGCCCGCCCCGCCCGCGCTCGTCGGCGCCGGCGGGGCGGCCCGCCCGGTCACGGTCAGTCGGCGGCGAGCAGGGCGTCGAGCTCGGCCAGCGCCTCGCCGAGGGATTCGGCGAACGCGTGCATCCCGGCGGCGACCGGCCCCGGTGTGCTCAGGTAGATGTTCAGCCGGTCCGGCAGCAGTACATAGGCGACGCCGATGCACCGGCCGCTGGTCGAGCCGAAGCCGAAGAACTCGACCTTCGTCGAGGGCGCCGAGCTGGTGCTCAGATAGTCCTCCCGCGAGATGCGCCAGCCGGGCGTCCCGTACAGCGGCGACGGGTCCGGCACGCCGAGGGCGTCCCCGTGGCGGCGCTGGACGAACTCCAGCTCCCACAGGTGCTGCTCGGGGGCCTCGCCGCGCTGGCACTCGCCGGCCCGGGCGCCGTGGGCGGCCGCCGCCGCCCGCAGCGCGGCGCGGCGGGCGCCGGCGTCGGCCGCCGGGTCCTCCATGGCCGCGACGAACGCGAGCACCTCGGGGGTGACCACCCGCATCGCCTCGGTTCGGCCCCAGTGCCAGCCCCGGGTCGCGATCGACTCGTAGGTCGCGCCGACGAGTCCCTTGGCCCGGTGGTGGGCGAGCTGGTAGGCCAGCTGGGTCAGCGCGTCGGGGGAGATCTTCAGGGACTTGGCCCGGTTCGCGCCGTGGCCGGGGAACGACAGCGTGAGCGAGTCGGTGTCGGCGCCGAAGGCGGCGAAGGACTCCGCCGCCGTCCGGACGTCGGCCCGCAGCGCGTCGTCCAGGACGAACGTGATCGGTTCCGGGGTCACCGGGCCGTGCGAGCGGGCCCCGGAGCGGGCCGACAGGTCGGCGGCCGGGGCGGAGAACAGCTCGTCGAGGAAGCCGAGGACCGTCGCCCCGTCCAGCTCGCAGTGCTCGATGTTGATCCCGGCCTGGCCGTCGGCGAACACGACGAAGGTGACGGCCTTGTCGTACCAGCGGGCGGCCGTACCGCCGGCGCCGTTCACACCGCTGCCGCCGGTCGGGCCGCCGGTCGGGCCGCCGTGCAGGAGCCGGTCGCAGGTCTCCAGGCTGTCGGCCGGGGTGGCCTCGTCCAGGCAGACGCACAGCAGCGCCCGCTCGATGTCCTCCAGCGCGGCCGCGTTGGCCGGGTCGTGCGCGCGCAGGTACGCGCGGCGCTCGGCCCAGGCGGGCCGGGCCAGCGTGGTGAGCTGGCTGGCCTGCTCGCTGAGCGGGAGCGGCGTCGGGTCCGCCTGGGCGATCACCGCGGCCAGGCCGGCGGCCAGCTCCTCGATGGTGCGCGGGGTGCCGTCCGGGCCGAGGACGTCCAGCCGGAACGGGCGCCCGGCCCGGAAGACCACGATGTGGCGGGCGTCGGACGGCCCCGGCCACTGCTCGGTGTAGGGCGCGCGGACGGTATCGCGCGGGATACCCGGGATGCGGGTGGTGGAGAACAGGTAACGGTGGCGGACCATCGACTGGGCCTGGCCCCGGCGCCGCTCCGGCGGGACGCGCTCGGCGTCGAGGCGGATCTTGAAGTCCAGCGCGGCCGCGACCAGCTCGGCGGCCCGCTGAGCCTGCGCACCCGGGGTGTCCGGGGTGTTCGGGGCGGGCTCGGGAACGCCCGGGAAGAGGAAGAAGTAGTTGGCGTTCAAGGCGATCCGGTCGCGGCGGCCCAGGTAGCGGTCCAGCCAGAACTCATCGAGCCAGCTGTGGACGCCCTCGCTCGCCTCGTAGCGGACCAGGGCGGCGTGCAGGGCGGGGCCGGGGCCGTCCGGCGCGCGGAAGCGCTCCACGGCGGCCTCGGTCTCGGCCAGCTCGGCCGGGGTGAGCAGCGGCGCGCACCAGGCCAGGAACCGGGCACAGCTGTCCTCGAGGCTGGGCAGGGGAACGCGGGGCAGGCTGTCCTCGAGGTCGAACGTGGCGACGGCGGACGGTTCGGGCGCCGGCGGCCGCGTCGGTTCCGGCGCGGGCGGGGCCGAGGGCGAACCGGTCTGGACGGTCATTGGTCGCAACATCCTTGTCCTGGTGACTGGAGCATGATCGAAATCGGCGTGGATGGAGTCCGGGGGAGGGGCCGGGAGCGGGGGAGCCGGGTCACGACGGCGCCGGAGCGGCGTTCGTCTCGCGTCCGGAGCGCGGCCGTGACACGAACAGCTGGGCGTAGAGCCAGCCGTCCGCCTCCAGGCCGCTGGGGTCGACGCCGACGTCGGCCAGGGTGGCCAGGACCTGGTCCTGCTCCCGCCGGGAGGCGAAGCGCCGTTGCTCGAACAGGCGGTCGGTGCTGACCGTCTCGTAGCCGAAGCGGGCCAGGGTCTGCTCGATCGGGTCGAACGGGAACATCCGCAGCGCGAAGTGCGCCATCCAGGGCAGGCGCCCGCTCGGACCGCGCCGCGGGCCACTGGCCGGGCCGCCGCCCGCTCCGGCGCGGCTCCCCGGCGGGCCGCCACCGGCCGGGCCGCTCCCGGCCGGGCGGTTCCCGGTGGGGCCGCTCCCGGTGGGGCCGCTCCCGGTGGGGCCGCTCTCGGCGCCCTCGCGCGGGGCGCCGGGCCCGGCGGCGGAGGAGGCGATGACCCGGGCGATGGTCCTGTCGGTGACATACCCCAGGCAGCCGGTCGATATGACCAGGTCCAGGTCGGCCAGGCAGGCCTGCTCGGGCACGGTCGGGTCGCGGGACTCCAGGTCGGCGTGCAGCGCGGAGTCGAGGAAGCCGGCGTCGAGCGCGTAGTCGAGCGCCGGGCGGGAGGAGTCCAGGCCGATGACCTCGATGTCGTTCTGGCCGGCGCGGGCGCGGGCCAGCGCCTGGTCCTCGGCGACCAGGGTCTCCCGGGGCGACGCGCTCCGCGCCTGGTCGTGGCGGTCGTAGCGCTCGTACAGGTCGTCCATCGACACGTCGAACTTGAGCAACGCCGCGTTCACCCCGTAGGAACAACCGATGTCGAGAACCCGCAGCGGTCGGTCCGGGCACTCCTCCCGCCGCTCGTCGATGATTTTGGCGAAGTAGGGCTTGGCCAGCTGCGGGATCTGGTATTCCAGCTCGCGTAACGTCGAGAAATAGGCGCGTGGATCGGGCTGCGTGTAGATGTGCTCAAGGCTGACCTTTCCGGTGGTGTCGAAATCCATGGCCGGTGCTCCTTGTCGCTTCGCTGGACGGCTCGCTTCGGTCGGCGGGGATCGCTTCGGGGTGGCGGGGATCGCTTCGGGGTGGCGGGTCTCGCTTCGGGTGGCGGGCGAGTCAGTCCAGGAGCGCGTCCACCCGCGCCGACCCGGCCCGGCCCGCCAGGTGGTCCGGCAGCACCCGGCCGAACAGCTGGCGGGTACGGGCCACGCTGCCGATGACGTCGGGCCGCTCGGTGTAGGCGAAGATCGCCGTGTGCCGCTGGCGCGGGCCGGCGACCTGGCGCACCCGGTGCAGCGAGTACCGGCCGAGGAACAGCTGCAGGTCACCGGCGCGTGGCGCCAGGCGCCGGACGCGGCCCTCGGCCCGGCCGGCCAGCACCGCGGCGACGTCGTCGAAGTTCTCGGCGCCGACCGACCGGATGCCGGGGCAGTACTCGAACTCGCCGCCGTGCGCGGCGGCCTGGGTCAGCAGGCTGACCGCGAACTCGTTGGTGTCGAAGTGCCAGGGGTGCTCCCGGCCGGGCTCGACCACGTTTAGGCACAGGCCGGCCAGGGGGTCGGCCAGCTCGTGAACGGCCGGCAGGCCGAAGCAGGCCGCGACGAACGCCTGGAAGGCGGCGCTGGTGTAGAGCGACTGAAGCGGGTGACCGGCCGGGATGCGGTCGCGGGCGACGAACGCGTTGCCCCGCCGCATGGTGACCCGGGCCGGATGCCCGGGCGGCAGGGGCGTGTCCGGCGTGGTGTTGTAGACGTTGACGGTCTGTTCGCCGTAGTAGGCAAGCGGGGCGAGCGCCGCGCACTCGGCGCGCAGGCGCTCCACCCGCCCCGGGCGCACGAAGTCCGGCAGGACGCAGCAGCCGTCGGCCGCCAGCTCGTCGCGGGCGGCGGCGACGAGTGCCTTCCAGGCATCATTTCCGGGTGCTGTGCACAACGGATAGCGTTCGGTGTTCACTAACTCGGCCAGGGCGGGGTCACCGGGGACGGGAGCGGCGGTGGTGGTCTCGCCGATGTCCGCATAGCCTCCCATGGATAATCCCTCCATCGTGGATCGCAATCGCGGGCCGTCAACGCTGTTTGTGCGCCGGCTGACGTGACGGCGCCAGAAATCCGACAGCATTGGGAATCCAGCACAGTGTTCCTGTTCAGATCCGGGAAACGGCGAGGAATGTGACCTGTAACACGGCGGTTATCTGGCCGCCATGGGGCCGCCGATCGGGCGGCGCGGCCGTGATGCATTACCGAAAAGTGCTGGTCATCGCCCTGTTACGCGGCCGCCGCGGACCGCCGCGGACCGCCGCGGCCGGGAACGCCCCGCTCTGGGATGGCTGCACCGGATCCCGTCTGGACGCTCCCGGCGGCCGGGTCACGGGATTCGGCACTTGTGGTGGGTTTTCTGAACCGCCGGCGAGCGTGGACCGTGTCCACCGGTAAGCGCCGCACGTCAGCCGCGGGCGGCCTGCGCCGACACGTCCGGCGCAAAGGGGGGCCCGGGAACGTCGATACCGGGAACCTCGACCTCAACTGAACCTCGATCACAACCAACCGTCGATCACAGGCCCCTCGATCAAGGCAAACTCGATCAAGGCAACCTCGAACCCAAGGAACGGTGACATGGTCAGTCCAGTCGACAGCCAATCCGACGCCCTCGCCGAGGCCCCGGCCTGTGCCGGCTCCTGTTCCGAGGCCGGCTCCGCCGGTACCGCCGTCCCCGGCGGGGCCGCCGGGGGCGCCCGTTCCCGGCGAGCGGTCCTGTCCGCCGCCGCGGTGCTGGGCGCGGCGTCCGGGCTGACCCTGGTCGCCTGCGGCGGCTCCGGCGGCTCCGGCGGCTCGAGCGACGCCAGCGGGACCGTCCTCGGCCCGACCAGCGAGGTCCCGGTCGGTGGTGGGATGATCTTCACGAGCCAGAAGGTCGTCGTCACCCAGCCGACGGCCGGCACCTTCAAGGCGTTCAGCAGCATCTGCACCCACCAGCAGTGCCAGGTCAACAAGGTCCAGAACGGGCAGATCCAGTGCCCGTGCCACGGCAGCAAGTACAGCGTCGCCGACGGCTCGGTCGTCGGCGGGCCCGCGCCCGCGCCGCTGCCCGCCGCGAACGTCAGCGTCTCGGGGACGAACCTCGTCCTGGGCACCTGATCTCCCCGTCGCGCGGGCCGGTCCCTGAGCCGGGGCCGGCCCGCGCGACGCGTCTGGCCCCGGTGGCGTGCCCCGCCCGCCGCTCCAGCCGCGGCTCACGGCGGCCAGCCTGCCCGGGCCGTCAGGACGTGGGCGGGAGCCGGATCGAGCGTTCGGCCACGTGCACCAGCCGGTCCGCGACCTCGTCCACCGACCGGCCGCGCTGGGTGTAGAGGACGTCGAACGCCTCGAAGCTCGTGATCATCCAGAGCAGGTCGATCGCGGCCTCCCGCCCGACCCCGAGCAGGCCGGCCTCATCCAGCCGGGCCGCGAGGTGGGTGAGGCCGCCAAGCCGGCCCTGCTCGGCGCGCGCCAGCGCCCCGTCGAGCGAGTCAGCCATCCGCCACAGGGCGCTCAGCGCCTCCCGCTGCGCCGCGTACATCCGGGTGTTGGCCCGGATGGCGCCGCGCAGGTGCTCCAGCGGGTCCGCCGCGCCGACCGCCCGCACGAGGTCGTCGAACCCGCCCCGGTCGGCGACGTCGCGGACCAGCGCGTCGCACAGCCCGGCCCGGGAGCCGAACACCGTGTAGACGGTCGAGCGGGCGACGCCGGCCCGGCGGGCGATCGTGTCCAGGCTGGCGATCTCCGGCAGCTCGTCGTACATCGCGTCGAGGATGCGCCGCCGGGTCGCCTCGGCTGACGCGGCGCGCAGCCGCTGCTGGTAGGCGCGAGGGGTCATGACGTCCACTTTACATTCGGTGGACATCACGTCCGACCGAAGACAGCATGCCTGATGAAAGACAAGCTGTCTGACGAAATGGATGTGAATCATGAGCGTTCTCGTTGTCGGTGCCGGCCCAGCCGGGCTCGTCGCCGCCGTCACCCTCGCCCGCCACGGCGTCCCGACCGTGGTGCTGGAGCGCGACCCGACCCCTTCGACCCACCCGCGAGCGACGAAGATCAGTACCCGGACGATGGAGCTGCTGCGCGGCTGGGGCCTGGCCGACGCCGTTCGGAGCCAGGGCGCGGACGTCCGCTGGCAGCAGTGGGTGACCACCGCGCTGGCCGCGCCGGACGGGGCGGCGCACGACATCGGGACGCCGAGCACGACGCTCGCCGCCGCCGCCAGCCCGGCCGCGCCGGCCTGCGTCGGTCAGGACGTCCTCGAGGCGGTCCTGGCCGACCACCTGCGGTCCTACCCGCACGTGGAGATCCGCCGGGGCGTCGAGCTGACCGGGATTCAGACCGACGGGGCCGCGATCGAGGTCCACCTGCGAGAGGCCCTGGGGAGGCCGAGCGGGCGGATCACCGTCGAGCGACCGGACTACGTCGTGGCCGCCGACGGCGCACGCAGCCGGGTCCGGGCGGCGCTCGGCATCGGGATGGCGGGCCCGGACGGGCTGGAGACGGCGTGCACGACCCCGTTCGAGGCGCCGCTGTGGGACGTCGTCGGCGACCGCCGGTACGGGATCTACTGGATCACCGATCCGGCGGCGCGGGGCCTGCTCCTGCCGGCCGGCGGCGACCGGTGGATCTACGGCCGCTACCTCGACCCGGACGAGCCCGTCCCCTCGGCCGAGCAGGTCGAGGGGATGATCAGACGGGCGCTGGGCGCGCCCGTGCCGTGGCTTCGGGTCGGGGCGACCCGGCGCTTCCGCTTCGCCGCGCAGGTCGCCGACCGCTATCGCCACGGCGGGGTGTTCCTGGCCGGCGACGCCGCCCACCGGGTCACCCCACGCGGCGGTACCGGGCTCAACACGGCCATCCAGGACGGCTACGACCTCGGCTGGAAACTGGCCTGGGTGCAACTGGGCTGGGCCACGCCCGCGCTGCTCGACAGCTACGAGCCCGAGCGCCGTCCGCTGGCCGCCCGCCAGGCCGAGCGCTCCGCCCGCCCGGACGGCTTCCAGGACGCGGCCGAGGAGCTCGCGGTCGACCTGGGCGGCCGCGTCCGCCACGTCTGGCTGCCCACGACCGGGCCGCGTACGTCCACGCTCGACCTGCTCGGGCCGGGCCTGACCCGGCTGGTGGCGGGGCCGGCCGAGGCGGCCGGGCGCCCCGGCCTCGACGGCGAGGAAGCCCGGCGCCTGGCGGCCGCGGGGATGGTGGCGGACCGGGTCCCGCTGGACACCCGCCGGCTGGACGCGGAGACGGCCGAGCTGCTGGGGATCCCGGCCGGGGGCTCGCTGCTGCTGCGCCCGGACGGCCAGCCGGCCGTGCCGGCGATCGCCACCGTTCGCCCCGCGCCGGCGGCGGCGTGACCGGTAGGTCGCTCGCCCCGCCCCACCGGCCGCCCCGCGCGACCGGGGGCTCCGCCCATCCGCGACCGGGGGCTCCGCCCATTTTCCCGGTCGCTTCGGGCGGGTGGCCCACGTGCGGCCTACCGGGCGGCGGAGGGCGCCGAGGCGCGGGTGCGGGCGGCCAGGCCGTCGCGGAGTCTGGTCAGGCGGGCGATCTCGTCGTTGAGCGCGGTGAGGCGGCGCTCGACCACGCCGCTGGTCGAACCGCACACGCCGCGAGGGACCCGGACCAGGGGAGCGGTGATCTGGCCGGCGCGCAGCCAGGCGCCGAAGGGCTCGGTCCAGTCGTCGGTGCCGGTGTTGTCCAGGCCGCGCAGGGTGATGTGCCGGAGGATCAGTGGGAACGTGTCCAGCTCGACCGGCGCGCCGGCACCGGCCGCGCCCGGCGCGAGCTGGCTGGCCAGCGAACCGACCAGGATGATGCGGGCGCCCGGCCGGGCGGCGGCGACGGCCGCGTGAAGCTGCTCGCCGCCGACGTTGTCGATCACCACGTCGAGACCGTCGGGGGCGGCCTGGGCGAGCTGGTCGGCGAAGGGGGTGTCGCCGCCGCGCACGACGGCGGCGTCGTAGCCGAGCTCGCGGACCAGCCGCTCGGCCTTGGCCGGCGACCCTGTGCTCCCGATGACCCGGCCGGCGCCGAGCAGGCGCGCGATCTGCCCGGCGATGGAGCCGACCGCTCCGGCGCCGCCGGAGACGAAGACCGTCTCGCCCTGTCCGTGGTCGTCCTGCCCCAGGCCGCTCTGACGCAGCGCCGCGTACGCCGCCCGGCCCGAGAGCAGGTGCATGGCCGGGTCGGGCAGGGCGTCGCCCAGTGGCCGGCACTGGGCTGCTGGCACGGCGGCGTACTCGCGCCAGCCCCGCCAGTGCGCGACCAGCTCGCCCGGGCGGAGACCCGAGCCGGCCGGCGCGGAGACGATCGGTCAGGGTGGCTCACGCGGCGACCGCGGGCCGCGCGCTCGGCTGCCCGCGGTCGCGACGTGGTGACGGTCGCGACGTGGTGACGGCCGCGATCGTGGTGACGGTCGCGATCCTGGAGACGGTCCTGGCGCCGGGCGGCTCCGGTCGGCGGGCGCCGATCCGGCGGCCCTAGTTGCTGTAGATCCGTCGGGGCGCGAGGAGGACGGCCGTCCGGCGCTGTTCGGCCATCACCCGGTCGTAGGTGTCCCAGTCGTCGTGCGTGCCGCCGGCGGCGGCGAAGATCTCGCGGAGCAGGAGCCGAAGGCGCTCGGCGTCAACGTCGGGATGCGGGTCGTCCGGTCCGATGAGCTGCGCGTCTCCCGCCGCGGCCGCCCATCTCCAGCCGGACCGGACGGTGACGGTCAGAGTGGGCCGGGCCCGAAGGTTGGCCAGTTTGACCTTGCCGTAGGTGACGAAGCCGACGACCGGCGCGCCGCCCAGCGGATGTGGCAGGACGCCGACGTTGACCACGGATGACTGGATGGTCTGGTCGCCGCGTAGCGTCGCGACGACCGCCAGGCCCTGCTCGTCCCGGCCCAGCGCCGCCAGGTCCTCCATCGTCGCCATCGCCGCGTCTCCTCGTCCCCGTCAATGGCCTGGGTTCCCGGTCCCGCGGTTCACACCGTCCCACGCGTCCGACGGCCCGGCCCCACGTGCCCCGCGACACGAGCGAGACGGCCGGGGCGGGGCCGGCGATCACCGCATTGTGGCGAGCACCCGCATAATAAGGTCATGCTGGACATAGCCGACGCGCTGGCTGACGCCGTTCTCGGCGCGAACGAGGCGGTCGTGCGACGGACCGGAACCTGTCCCCAGCCCCAGGTGCACATCCTGGCCGAGGACCGGGAGCGGCCCTACCTCGGATATGTCGTCTGCCGGCGTTTCCGCCGTGGCCCGGACGCGGCCTCGGCGGTCGTGGGTCTCGGCCTGCTGCCCTCCACCCTCCGCGCGACGCGGCTCATCGTCGCCTGGGAGGAACTCGATCTGCGCGGCGCGATGCAGGTGCCGACAGAGCAGGCCGAGACCGGTTTCGTCCTGGTGGATGCGCGGCTGGACACGCACGTTCTGCGTTGGCACCCGTTCCAGACCCAGGCTGCCCCCGAGGGGGCGGGCGAGACGGCGACTCTGCGGTGGGGCGCGCCGGCCCGCTACGAGCGGATCCCGTTACCCGACCCCATCGAGGCCATGCTCACCCTGTGGCGCGAGTTCCGCGACGGTGACCTGGAACAGACCGCCGCGCACCTCCAGCGGGCCGGCTACGAGCTCCACTGGGCCGGGTCGCGCGACCAGGGGCGGTAACGGTCGAAGGGGTCGGCGGACTGAACCGGCGGCGTTACACCACTCCTTCCCGCCGCCGCGCCCGGCCATCGGCCACGTCGCGTGGCGGCCCGCCCGGCTGTCGCTCACGGGGACGCGCCCGGGACCGACCTCGCCGGTGCGGACAGCCGGTGCCGCCACGAGGACGTTGGTGCGGGCCGCGGCCGCTCAGGGCGCTTCCCGGGCCGGCAGGAACACGGCGGACGGTCGGTCGGGGTCGTGAAAGATCTCCTGCTCGGCGGGGTGGAGTGTCGTGGCGGTCGCGCGCGGTTCTCCGCTTCCGGGATTGCGGGCGTAGGCCGGGTGCGCGCCGCTGGAGATCTGCACCCGTATGCGCTGGCCACGGCGGAATTGGTGCGCGGCCGGCCACAGGGTTACCTCGACCCTGGACACCCCGTCCCGGTCGGGGATCGGCTGGTCGGGCAGGACAGCCGCGATCCCGTCGCAGATGTTGTGGGACCGCCCGCGGGTGTCGACCTCGCAGACGCGCACGAACAGGTCGGTGTGAGGACGGCTGGACCGCAGCCAGATCTCCGCCGTGACCTCCCCGACGATCTCCAGATCCCGCTCGAGCGGCGGGCTGGTGTAACACAGGACGTCGGGACGGGACTCCAGCCTACGGTTGTCCTTGCGTCCCGCCTTCATCGGCGAGAAGGTCGGGCCGCCGACCGTGGGGGTGGGGTCGGCGGGGTCGTAGCGGTAACGGTCCGGACCACTTGACGGGGCAGGGTCCGTGCCGAGCCGGCCCGCTGGCCCGAGATTCCAGCGGACAGGCCGGTAGCCCGCCGGTGGCCAGGCATCGAAATCCCGCCACTCCGCACGGCCCGTGACGAACAGCCGGACGGGTGCGCGGCGCTCGTCCGGTTCGGCGGGCTCGGTGGCACCACACAGTGGCAGCGCCCACTCCCGCGCCTCACGGGCGCCGCACGCGCTGATGGCCGGGGACGCATGAACCCATGGTCCGACCGTCAGTCTGGGCTGTTTACCCGCCTCGACGAGCGCCCGGTAGTCACGCAACTGGTAAGGCAGGAACAAGTCGTACCAACCGGCGACCAGGCTGACCGGCACGTTCACTTTGGCGACGGCGTCGCGGTGGTCGACGTCCGCCCAGTGCTTCGCCTCGCTGTCGTGCGTCACTGCCTGCTGGAAGAACGACCAGCGCCGGCCGAGCAGGCGTCTGTCCGAGTCTGTCAGGGGCAGCGTGGACGCCGCCCGGCGCAATGACCGCTCGCCCAGTCCGACGAGGGCCGCGAGCAGGCGCCACGGGCTTTCCTGGACCTTGATGAGGTGCGACCAGCGCAGGAGGGTGTCGAGCCGGACGCCTTCAGGTCGCGCGAACGCATCTATGATCTGAGCGGAGGTGACCGCCGGGATGACGGCCTTGACGGCGGGCGGCAGCGCATCCGCGACGGCCCACTGCGTGTATCCGAGGTAGCTGCTCCCGGCCAGCACCAGGTTCCCGTCGAACCAGGGCTGCCTGGTCACCCAGCCGATCGTCGCCAGGCCGTCGGCCCGCTCGTGGCGGAACGGCTCGAACTCGCCGCCGGAACCGAAGGTGCCGCGCACGCTCTGGAAAACGACCTGAAAGCCGCTCCTGACATAGGGCCGGGCGAACACCGTGGCCAGGGCCCCCTGCCTCCCATAGGGCGAGCGCATCAGGACTGTGGGCAATGGGCCGGAGCGCCGGGCGGGGGCCAGCCGGTCAGCGAGAAGTACGATGCCGTCGTCCATCGGAACCGGAAGGTCCCGGTCGACGACGATGTTCCTGCTGAGGAAGGCGTTTAGAATCGTATTCTCCAATGACGCGGCGGGGGTTCGTTCGGACGGGCGGTGCGCGCTCAGGCGTGCCTTACGGCGGCGAGGTCGCGCAGGCCGAGGATCTCTATCGCCGATTCGCGCATCGCCACCTTGCGAACCTTGCCGGTGACTGTCATCGGGAAATCGTCGACGATGTGCACGAACCGGGGGATCTTGTAGTGGGCGAGTTTGCCGGCG